>Ga0255343_1000432_pt1 | contig 66814 bp, 81 predicted proteins | sample wastewater_treat_4_FD_192413 | JGI IMG/M metagenome (GOLD analysis project Ga0255343, IMG submission 192413) | Wastewater microbial communities from Lulu Island WWTP, Vancouver, Canada - plant16 | ecosystem: Engineered > WWTP > Wastewater > Unclassified | place: Canada: Vancouver, British... | reverse complement strand
TTTATATCCCGGATATTTCGGCTTGTTATATCTAATTAATCCATTACGTTTCCAGTGCCCCGGTTTTCCTATAGTAACCGGTTCTTCATTTCCGTCTGTTATTATTATTTTACGCGCCTTGCAATCGTATAGATATTTTCTAGCCGGCCGTAATAAAGACGGATCTTTTTTGAAGATATCTTCTGTTTTCATTTTAGCAACCTTTCGGATATATACTCCGGCGATGTTAAGAGTATGTTTATAAGTTTTTTGATTGTTTCCGTACTGTACTTGCCATAAAATTTTATGGCGTCAATCATAATATAATCATCTGTATTGAATATAGTTTTATCAAACTCTTTAATCGAAATGTCAAGTTTGAACCCGTAGGACATATCGGTATGGTATTCCCGATCAATTATTCCCGATGTATTTTCATCATAGGAATAGTAATGATCTAGTGGGAATGGCAATCCGATTTTCTCTTGTAAAATTTTCGCGGTTTTTTCCTGTTTCATTTTTTGAACTTCTTTTTTCTCTTTATCCTTTTTTGTTTTTTCAATCAACGGGATATAATATGAAAAGGCGTCAATTATTTTATCGACTATTTTTTCGATGTATTTCGATGTTGTCGGCTTGTGTTTTTTGCCAAAAAATTCTTGTAGATACCGATTCATATTTCGGGCGTTTATTCCATATAGGGATATTCGGTATCCTAGTTTTCCATATGTTATTTTTACCATATACGAATGTCCGTCTATTTCCATTACGAAATGGCCGTGATATGGACATCGGCGACTAAACTTGATTGATTTAGATTCTTTCAGTTTGATATTTTCATATCCCGGCCGTTTTTTTAATTCATTCCATATAATCATTAAAGGCGCATTTTCAACCGGATCATATATTTGTCGCTCAAAAGCATACCGGTTGACTGGATAATTATACAATTTCGTCCTAGACATTTTTTGTTTCCTTTCATTTTTTGTTTTTTGTTTATAGTTTGATCTTTATTACATCGCCAAATGGCACTCTGTCGAGTCCGCTTGTCGAAATCCATAAAACAGGATAATCGGGCTCTTTTTCTGGAAACGATCCGCATAGATCGGTAAAATAAATCAGACATGCGGGAATGTCTCCGCTATTTTCGATATAATCGAATACAGGCCGAAAACTAGTGCCGCCGCCGCCTTTTGGCGATAACTTTAATGGTAAGTCTGATTTAGTGTATGTCTCTATTCCATGAATTACATAATCGCAATAAATTACTTCTATTGTCGCATCGTAATCATTGAAAATAGAAGACACTTCCGCCGCAAATAAATCAAGTAATTCCTGCGAAATAGATCCTGAAGTATCTATACCAATAACTATTTTTGGCAGCTCGTCGGATATCAATGACGGTAAAATAAATTTTAGTCTAGAATATCTTGTATTCGGACGCGTCCATGTATAATCATTTTTAGCAGTCCGGGATACGAAATCGCGTAATAAAACAGACCATGGCGTCTCTGGATTGATAAACGATTGTATCATTCTATCGAGCCCAGCCGGGATCGATCCTTTTGATAGCAAATGCGCTTGCGATATAATCTGTTTCCATTGTATCTCATTTTCTTTAGATTCTATAGAATCTGTTTCAGATTCATAATCGCCGCAACCGCCAATGTCTGTATTTTTGTTTTTATCGTCTCCGCTGTTATCGTCTCCGCTGTTATCGTCTCCGCTGTTATCGTCTCCGCTGTTATCGTCTTTCTGTTGTTCTTCTTTCTGTTGTTCTTCTTTCTGTTGTTCTTCTTTCTGTTGTTCTTCTTTCTGTTGTTCTTCTTTCTGTTGTTCTTCTTTCTGTTGTTCTTCTTTCTGTTGTTCTTCTTTCTGTTGTTCTTCTTTCTCTTTTTTCAACACAGTATAAACTTCCTCAACAGACATACCACTGAATCGTTTATCGTATAGACAACCCGCAGGCAATGAAAATTTATCCGTCAAAAGTATGTCGTTTATAACATAATCACCGGCCATGCTGAATAGAGTATGGTCTCTATCATTTTCGCGCCATGGGTGTCCGCCTGCGACGTGTAAAATTTCGTGCGCTAGGCAACCAATCAATTCATACATTGATAATCCGTCTACGAAATCTGGATTGTATTTTATTGCTTTACTATTGATAAACATTGTTGGAATTGAGCAATCGGGAATCAATTCGAGTCGCATAGCAATTGATCCAAAAAACATACTGTCAATCAATAAGCGCGTCCGCGCTTTATTTATTTTTTCTGTTGTATTCATTTTAGGAATCCTTTCATTATCAAAAGGTATCTGTTACATAAACACGTCTTTATTGTCCAGACACCATGTTGTAAAATGTTTATTATTTTTGATTTTTTCGTTTTTTCGCAGACAATCCTTAATCAACAGGACTTCATAATCTTTTTTTGGGAATCGTTTACAATACCTAAATATTGCATTGATGTTTTTATCTTCCGTCGCGCGCTCCGCCAATGCAGCTGTCAAGGCGCATAATGCGGATATTTCGGCCGGGACGATTGCATTATCTGGATCGCTCAAGATACTGTTTATCGACGGTAAGGATTCATATACTTTCATAAATCCGATAAATTCAGCGGCCGCGCCTTCACCGACAGCCCCGGCGAATACTTCAAAATTTTTGCAACCCGCTTTCAATAACTTTCCGATATTGTGCCATGTCCGGGGATTTGGACTATTGACAATATCGTTTGTCGGATTGGGTTGACATAGCAACGCCGGTCGGTAATGGATAAATCCGATAAGTTCAGTGGGAATGTCTGGGCAATCAACAGCCCAATCAATCCATGAATCATGATCTGGATCGATCTGAATAATTGTCGCAAATCTGGATTTTACGGGCTCTAAAATCCCTGTAACTCCGGCCTTGTCTTCCCGGCGATTGGTTGCAGCGCAGAATGTTACTTTATCCGAAACAGCATGTCCGTTTATCCGTCTAGATAATAGAAGTTGCATAACTGCGGCCTGTACTGCGGCCGGGGCTTGACCGATGTCGTCTAGGAAAAAGATTGTCGGGGAATCGGCCTCAATCAATTTTCGTAGATCCCCATACGGTAAAAATTCGGCCTTATCGTTAATAATTCCCGGTAGGCCTTTGTAATCTGTCGGATCGGAAACAACAGGGTGAGATATAATCAGATCCATATCGCATTTTTTAGCCGTTTGCTTTATAATATCTGTTTTCCCCACCCCCGGCGCGCCTTTTAATAGAATTGGCAATCCATTTTTGAAACACCGCTCGAGCTCGATTTTTAATTCATTGATTTTCATTTTTGTTTCCTTTCTAAAAAAGTTTATAGTTTTTTGAAGACAAGACGCCGGAATCGAACCGGATTTTACTTCCTATATCAAGTCGTCTTGTCAATGATTTTATCCGATAAAATCATTCAGTTTATCCAGTACTTCTTTCAATTCGTTTGATTTATTTTTTCGCTGGAAATTATCGTCTCTTAAGTCGGTGATTTTTACCGATTGCAAACGATCTTTAATCATTGTCTGAATTTCGGATAATTTCGGATCGTCCGTCAAATTCCAGTGATCGTTTGCCATATCCGATAACTTTTCAATCAATGATTTTCTGATAATTTTATCGTCATCGGATAAAACAGATACTGTTTTATCGACGATAAAGTACAATCGATCCCAAACTTCCTGATTCATTCTATGGATTTTTTCTTTCATAGAATTTTCAATGTTATTTTTGAGTGATTCGACTTCCGATCCTGTTATATCAGCCCGGAAATCCGATGTCTCCGGTAATGGCATAAAATCATATCGGACAGAAAATCTGTTTTTCAGCTCTTGTGTTGTCGGTAAAATAAAATTATACGATAAATCGCCGAGTCGGGCTTTAGCATTGTCGATAATATTCGGATATTCGACTAAAAACTGATCGACAGTTTTTTCAAACTCGGCGATTCGTTTATTCATTACGGAAGTATATTCCATAAATAATTTACTAGGTAAAATCCGCAATCCGCCGTCGATCCATGGCAATGATAAACGATAGTGATCTTGTCGACATCGTACAATAGCAGATTCTATGTCCGCTATTGATTTTTTTGGGATTAAGTACGTAATCCATGATCCAGCGTCCGAATCCGCTTTTTTTACATCGCAAACTTCCGATGTAGTTTTTTTGTCTTTTTTTCGGCCTGTCCACGTCGACGCAGAAAGATAAACTAGCATTGCTTTTTCTGATAACAAGTTTTTTTTCTCTGTTGTTTCCATTTTTTTGTTTCCTTTCTAAATTATAGTTTTATGTTGTTATATGGTTATAATCTTATAACCTTATAAAATAATATATCGGTATATTGATATATTGTCAAGAGTAATTTTTGAAAAAAATAAAAAATTTTCAAAAATATTTTTTGAAAATCCATACCTCATAAACGGTATTTTTGGGATGGACCTAAAAAAGTAGGTATAAGCGGTTTTTTGTTCTATATATAATAGATAGACCTGAATTATAGATTTATGGACTTTTAGTCTATAGAATATATATTTATATAAATTATATATAGATATATATACTCTAAAATATCTATTTCGGCGAATTGTCAAGATTTTATGTTTTGATATATTCATATACTAAAATCTGATAGATTATCGATCCCTGCGGGAATCCCTGTCGGGGATCGATAATCGATTCTGAAGCATTCTGAATCGATCCCTGCGGGAATCCCTGCGGGAATCCCTGTCGGGGATCGATAATCGATTCTGAAGCATTCTGAATCGATCCCTATCGGGAATCCCTGCGGGAATCCCTGTCGGGGATCGATAATCGATTCTGAAGCATTCTGAATCGATCCCTGCGGGAATCCCTGCGGGAATCCCTGTCGGGGATCGATAATCGATTCTGAAGCATTCTGAATCGATCCCTGCGGGAATCCCTGCGGGAATCCCTGTCGGGGATCGATAATAAATAGATAAAAAGTATCTTGTTTTTCATAATAAAAAATTCCCGATCCATTTTCTGAATCGGGAATTTTTTTATGCTTTAATCTTTAATCTTCTGGATTTTCAAAAATAATCAGCTCAGGGTTTATGACAAGATCTGAATCTTGCCATAAATCGCCAATCAATCCGTCGTCTCTGGAATCATAGATATATTGCCACAATTGGCGCATGTAATCAATCGGATCTTGTTTTTTTAGTATTTCGGATAGATTGTAAAAAGTTCTTCCATTGCTAAAAAGTTTATATCCGATTGTATCTAAGTACTCATCAAAAATTCCCATAACATCTCTTAATGTTATCGCTTTTTTTTGTTTTTTCGTTTTCATTTTTTGTTTCCTTTCAATGTTTCGTGTTTCTATTTATAGGGATATAACATTATATCCCGATTTCATCGAAAATTTTTGTTTCGATAACAGTATTTTCTTTATTATTTCGATTTATGCAAATTCCCGAATAAACGGATTTTTTGTAATCATAAATCGAAACAATAATAAATCCGTCGGACCGAATAGATACCGTGATTTCGGTATTTTCTTTTTTCGATACAATGGATTTTCTGAATGTTTCTTTTTTTTCTATTACAGGTATGTCTTTTTTTGTGTTGATTTTTTTACAAGGTAATTTATAGATCCCTGTTTCCCGTAATTCAGAAATAGGAATCTCAAAACAATCCGATAAATCAAAACGATTTTTTTCTGTTGTTTTCATTTTTGTTTCCTTTCATTTTTTGTTTCGTGTTTTCTGTTTCCATATATAGCAATATAACCATATATCGGTATATTGTCAATAACAATTTTATTTTTTTCGTATTTTTTTATAAATTATTTTTTGCGGGAATTTTTGCATTATATTGATATAGTAATATCTAGAATATACCGTATCGATAAATACTAATAAATACTAATAAATACCGATAAATACCGTCAAATCATTAAGTATCCCGCATTAAAGAGTCTATATTTCCATAGTATCCATATACCGATCCGATCCGTATTTTCTCTATTCCATATAATAATATATCTATATATCCATATAAAATAAAAAAGATACACAGAGTATCTATATACTGCATATCCTAAACATTCCATTGACGGATCGATCCCATATCGGAGTATATCCATACATAATATATTCATATAGATATATAATTGTATATCAATATATGGATATAGGATATAGAAGATGTTTCCCGTATGGATCAAAACTCGATACAAAATACCGTATATCGGGGATTTGGTTAAGCCGAACGTTTTCTATATATATTTTCCAATAGTCAATACTGGAATCAAAAATTTTTCCGGGAAATTTTTTAAGATAATTGATATATTATTATATCAATATATGATAAAATAAGATAATTCGTATATGTACTATGTAAATAAACAATTTATATCAATTCTCTTTGGTATATGGGGAGGAAGGTAAGATAATAGTGGATATTCTATTTATGGTATTATATTGTTTTCCAAAATTTATTGTTTTTTTAAAATATACGGATATAAAATTTTTCCGGGAAATTTTATGGAATATTTGATATATGTATATACGAATATATATTATTTAATAATAAAGAAATTCTGAATTTTTATTTATTTATAAGGTGATAATAAAGATAGATGAAAATAAACCATAAATTATATTTAGGGGATTGTATAAAAATACTAGATACTCTTGAAAAAAAGAGTATTGATCTAGTCGTTACATCCCCTCCATATAACGTAAATTTAGGGTTTAATAAATACAATTCCAGTTCATATGACGTGTATTCGGATAATAAAGAACATGAAGAATATATTTTATGGCTGAAAAAGATATTTTGTATTATTTATAAAAAATTGAAAAAAGGAGGCCGTGTTTGCATCAATATAGGAGACGGGAAAAACGGGGCGTGCCCAACACATTCGGATATTATTCAATTTATGGTCAAAGAAATTGGATATATTCCGTATTCTGTGATTATATGGAATAAATCCCAAATTGGGAATAGAACATCTTGGGGAAGTTGGAAAAGTCCGTCCTGTCCGTCTTTTCCAACCCCATTTGAATATATTTTGATTTTCGCTAAGAAAACAAAGAAATTAAGAGGAATTGGAGAAACGGATTTAAGCGAAAAAGAGTTTATAGATTGGAGTTTGGCGGTTTGGAATATTGCGCCGGAAACAAAAATGAAGGAATACGGGCATCCGGCGATGTTTCCAGTAGAATTGCCGATTCGTCTGATAAAAATGCTGAGTTGGAAGGGTGCTGTGGTATTAGATCCATTTAATGGGGCAGGTACGACAGGGGTGGCGTGTAAATTATTGGGGAGGTCTTATATCGGGATTGAGTTGTCAGAGGCATATTATAATATATCTTTATCCAGATTTAAGAAAATAGATAAGATATTACGACGTCAAAAATATAGATTATTTCCTTGACTGGAGTAAATAGACATAGTATAAAGAGAATAGAAAGAAGATTTATACTATGTCAAAAAAAAGAAAGAAAAAATATAACTGGAAAAATAAATATATATTTTTAGCGTATGAATACGCTAAAAGTGGTTTATCTGATTTCCGCATAATAAAAGCACTCGGCATTACATATCCTTATTTTGAAAAATGGCTGAAGGAGAAGCCGTTATTCAAAAAAGCCATAAAAAAGGGCAGGCAGATGAGGAGGGATATGAAGGGGAATGAAATTTCTTTTGAAGAATATATTTACCAGCAATTATCGCCGGAAATGAAAGAAGTGTATGACGATCTGGTAAAAATTGATGAAGAAGGAGGTGGAGTAGCGGAAATAGAGGCATTATTGGAAAATAAAGGAAAACGGTTTAAGCAGAGAATGTTTATCCATTCTTTGGTTATGATGAACTATGCTTTATCCAGCGCGCTCCGCAGGACAGGGGTTCCTTATAGAACGTTTATAAAATGGAAAGAGGAGGATCCGGAATTTGCTGAGTTAATGGCGGAAATTAAATTTCATAAGAAGAATTTTTATGAAGACGCATTAAACCATCAAATTAAAGAAGGAGATACACAATGTATCATTTTTGCCAATCGGACATATAATGCAGATCGGTTTATGGAGCCCAAACATCAGATAGAAATAAATAAAAATGTATATAAAAAGTCCATTTCTGTGGTGGCTATAGACGATCTTAAATTATCGTTAGAAGAAAAAAGGAAACTGCTGGAAAAGGTAAGAGATGTAAAAGCAATCGAGTCGAAAGAAGAAAATGCACTGCCTCCAGCAATGTATGAAGGTAGATTGTTAAATGATGTTGATGCAGAATATGCAGAAACAGTCTCTGGAGATAGATGAGTACGATTTAGTAGCGTCTATTTGCAGGGAAAGTTTTTTTGATTTTGTGAAGGAGTTTTGGGAGGAGGTAATTGCAGATACGCCGGTATGGAATTGGCATATTCCTTATCTTTGCGGAAGACTTCAAAGGGTAGCGGAACGGGTGTTTGAGGGGAAGAAAAGAGAAAAAAATCTGGTAATTAACATTCCTCCGGGCACAACGAAATCTACGATATGCAGTGTAATGTATCCGGCGTGGATATGGACTCGGATGCCTCATGCCAGAATTATAGGCGCGTCGTATTCATTGCTTCCTGTAGCGTCTGATTTATCCAGAAAAAACAGGGATATTATTTTAAGCGATAAATATAGGCGTTGTTTTTCCAGTGTGGGAAGATTGGAAAAAGAAGATTCAGCGATTGATTTAAGGGAAGACCAGAAAACAAAACATTATTTTGTTAATTCAAAAGGAGGGATGAGATATGCGGTAGGAACGCAGGGTTCTGTGACGGGAATGCACGCACATTTTTTGATTGTGGATGATCCAATAGATCCAAGAGGCGCAAGAAGCGATTCAGAAATACGTTCTACAAATATATGGTTGTTTGAAACTTTGTTTAATAGAAAAACGGATAAGGATGTTACGCCTGTTATTTTAATTATGCAAAGACTTCATGTAGAAGACGCTACGGCGGCGATGCTGGAGAAAATGGGAGATGAAATTGAATATATTTGTCTTCCCGCTGAGTTAAATGACGATGTAAAACCAGAAAGATTGAAGCGATATTATACAGACGGTTTATTAGATCCAGTTCGATTAAACAGAAGAATTTTAGAGAATGAAAAAAGAATGGGGCAGTATTATTATGCTGGACAATTTTTACAGTCTCCTATACCAGAACAGGGAGGAATGTTTAATGTCGATAAATTGGAATTTCAAAATCCAGATGAAAATATAAAATGGGGAAAACGGGTTCGATATTGGGATAAGGCGGCTACTCAAGATGATGGTTGTTTTACGGTGGGTGCTTTATTAGGAGAAGAATTATTAAAAGACGGAAAAGTGCGGTATTGGGTATTGGATATAGTAAGAGGGCAATGGAATACCGCTATGCGGGAAAAAATAATACGAAAAACAGCGGAAGAAGACGGGGTAAATATAGAAATATGGATAGAACAAGAGCCTGGGTCCGGTGGAAAAGACAGCGCAGAAACTACAATGAGAAATTTAAGCGGTTTTCGAGTAAAGCCGGATCGGCCTACAGGAGATAAGATTATAAGGGCAGATCCTTTCAGCGCACAGGTAAATGCGGGGAATGTGGTGTTGAAACCGGCGGTGTGGAATAAAGAATATATAGAAGAAATGAGGTTCTTTGGGCCGAATTGTAAATATAAAGATCAAATAGACGCTTCTAGCGGGGCATTTAATCGTCTGTTTAAGAAGAAAATAGTTTTAGGCGCGTTTGGATATAAAAAGAGAGGAACATAAAATGAGTAAGGTAAAATTGACAAAAGAGCAGAAAAAAGTACTGAATGAGATGAAGTCTCAATTTTTAGTGAATACAACTACGTTATCCAGAAGTGCTATTGCACATGCTCTGGAAATGGGAGATCGGGACATAGACGAGGCCTGTAATTATCCCCGTACTGTCGGGATTGACCAGTATGTGCAAATGTACCGGAGAAATGGAGTAGCGAACAGGGCAGTTCGATTTATGTCTGAAGAAAGTTGGAAGATGTTGCCGGATATCTATGAAATTGAGGATACAAGAGTAGAGACTCCATTTGAACTGGCGATAAAGGAGTTAAAAGATAAATTTCATGTTTTTTCTTATATAAAAAGAGCAGATATTTTAAGTGGAATTGGCAGATATGGTGCTCTGCTTATTGGGATAAATGACGGGAAAAATTTATATGAACCAGTAGATGGAATAGATCCAAAAACTGGAGAAGTTATGGGGGAGATAGAACAAAGGAAGTTGATTTATCTAAAGCCGTTTCGTGAAGGCAATGTAACAATGTCTAAATGGGAAACAGATCCTACTAGTCCAAGATTTGGGATGCCAGTTGAATATGTTGTGCGAACGGAGGACATGTTGCATGGAAGTATTATAGATAAGACAGTTCATTGGTCTCGTGTTGTTCATTTAGCGGATAATAGAGAAGAAAGCGATGTTTGCGGGATTCCAAGAATGGAAAGCATTTATAATATGCTTTTAGATATACGGAAATTATTGGGAGGTTCTGCGGAAATGTTCTGGAGAGGCGCATTTCCGGGGTATTCGTTTGAAATCAATCCAGAATATCGAGGAATGTTAGGAGATGTAGAGATAGATTCAGATACGATTAAAGAAGAATTTGAGAAGTGGTCAAATGGACTTCAGAGATATTTGGCTCTTACTGGAGTATCGGCGAGAAGTCTTTCTCCGCAGGTAAGCGACCCTTCTTTGCATTTAGACGCTGAATTTAAGGCCATATCGCTTTCTATTGGGGTGCCGTATCGGGTTTTCATAGGAACAGAAGAGGCTAAATTAGCGTCTTCGCAGGATGTACGGTCATGGAACGCAAGAATTGATGAACGAAGAAATGGGTATTTAACAAATTATGTAATTCGTCCAATTTTTGATAGGTTTATTGAGTTGGGAGTGATTCCTTCTCCTAAAAATATGGAATATTCAGTTGAGTGGCCTGATTTGAATACACTGTCAGATTTGGATCAAGCGGAAGTTTCTTTGAAACAAACTACGGCTATGTCTACTTATGTTTCGGCTGGCGTAGATCAATTAGTACCGCCAAAAGAATATCTAACGATGTTTATAAAGAAAACAATGGGGGAGGCGGAACAAATAGAAAAGGCCGCAGAAAAGCGATTTGAAGATTCTGAAGGCAATGCTATTACAGAAGATTCTATGCAGACTGTGCCGGAGGAAAATGATGAGTGATTTTACTGTAATTACCCCAACTGGAAATAGGAATGTTTCTTTTTCTCTTTGTGTTAAATGGATGGAGAAACAAACGGTATATCCGACAGAATGGATTATCATGGATGATGGAGAAGAAAAAACTGATATTCCAGATTTTCATTTTGTTCGATATTTTAAGAGATTTAATAGACAAAATGGACATACTCTTTGCGCTCAAATTTGTCAGATTCTTCCTTTAATTAAAACAGATAAAGTAATTGTGATGGAAGATGATGACTGGTATCAGTGTAGTTATTTTGAAAGAACATGTGGGTTATTGGATAAAGCGGATATTGTGGGTATTATGAATAATCAATATTATTTTTTGAGGGATAGAGAGTATGTGATTCATCCGAATACAAAACATTCGTCTTTTTGTTCTACTGCATTTAGAAGAAGTATGTTTGATGAAATAATGAAATATGCGTCGGCTAATGAAGGTCCATATTTAGATTTAAGAATATGGAGAATGACGACAAAGAAAAAATATTTATATTCGCCGGGAAGTCCTTTGGTAATAGGAATGAAACAAATGCCGGGCAGAATAGGAGTTACATATAAAAGTAATAAGGATGGAAGATTAAGTGTTAGAAGTTTAATAAAAGACTGTGATTTTCAATATATGAGGAAAGTTATGGGAGAGGACAGTAAGTATTATGAGGAAATGTCATGTTCGCTTCAGTAGTTACATTAGTAAATAATGTTGAATTATATAAGAAAATGGTTGTATCTTCTTTGAAAAAAGAAGATTTTGAATTAGTGCCTGTGTTTTTTCCAGAAAGTGCCGCTGAAGGGCTTAATGAAGGAATAGAAAAAAGCAAAGAAGATTTAATTATTTGTTGTCATCAAGATGTTTCTTTTCCTAAAACATGGAAAGATACGATAGAGAAGTATTTAAGTTATTATGATGATTTTGGGGTAATGGGAACTTTTGGAAAAACAATGAATTATAAATGCGCTGGAAATATATATAACCCATATCCAAAAGTGTATAAAGTAGGAAATATACCTTGTGAAGTAATGTCGTTAGATGAACATTGTCTTATTATAAGAAAATCTTCTGGTCTTCGGTTTGATGAGTCCAATCCTTATTTTCATGCTTATGGAGGAGATTTATGCTTATTGTCTATTGAAAAAGGATGTAAAAATTATGTGTTTCCTTCTGGAGGTTTAAATCATTTGTCTCCAAAAGGAAAACATGACTATACTTTTGATTTATCTGTGGAATGGTTTATATCTAAATGGCGTGGAAATACGAAACTTAGGGAATTTCATACAATGTGTTTTGAGGTGAATTTTGAAACTGGGCGTTGGCGTCATTATTTTTAGCGGGGCAGAATTTCTTAAACCAATGTTAAAGTGTTTAAGAAACTTTGCTTATTATATTGTAGGTGTGTATTCGATGAAATCTTATACTGGATCGGATATAGCACCTTATGTTCTCCCTTTGTTAGAAGAATTAAAAGAAGAAGAATTATTAGATGAAACAATGAATTTTTCTTTTGATATGACTAATATTGCAGTTCGATGTCAGGAGTTAGAGAGAGAGAAACGAGGGTATGCTCAAAATAGGTGTGTGGAAGTTGGATGTACTCATTTTTTAGTATGTGATATAGATGAATTTTATTTTCCTAATCAATTTAGATATGCTATGAAAAAAGCAGAAAAGGAGGAGATGACAATATGTAAATTATATGATTATGTTCATTCTCCTTTATACAGAGGAAAAACAACTTCTATTTTACATATTCCATTTATTCATAGAATAGGGGCAGAGTATTATGCGGACGAAAAAGATTATCCAGTTTTAATGGATTTAAGTCGTGTTACAAAGTCTAAGTCTCATTATGTTTTTTCGGAAAATGAAATTGTAATGCATCATATGACGGCTGTGCGATATAATATGAAAGAGATGAAAAGAAAATTTGAGGGGCATGCTCATTATGTAAGACTTGGGCAAAAAAGGGCAGATGAATATATAGATTGGGTGTGTAATTTTAATATTGCAGATAATAAAAATGAGTACATTAAAGTAAATGATAATTTTGGTATTTTAGAATATTGGAGAAAGGAGTTTAAGGATTTTTATGAGCGATATAATAATGCCTAAAGAACCAAATTGGTATAATGACACTGAAGATCCTGTGTATGATATTACTGTATTTTGGCCTTCTAGAGGCAGGCCGGATTTTACTAGAGAAACGATGAAAAGGGCGTTTGAAAAATCTTCTAAGAAAAATAGGATACAGGCCATTGTAAGGGTTGATCGTGATGATTCTTTTTTAGAAGAATATGTAAAAGAAATTAAATTATGGGAAGATAGTTCTTTAATTATAGGATCAAGACTTCATGGATATGAAAGTACTCATGTTTTTTATGACGAGTGTGCAAGATTATCTATTGGAAAATTGATGTGGTTATTAAATGATGACGGATGGATAGATACAGAAAATTGGGATCAAATAATTATAGATTTTATAAATAAACATTATAAAAATGATGTTTTTATTTGTAGTTTTGATTGTAGAAATATTGATGGAAAAGGAAAAGCGTATGACTGGGCGTTTCCAATAATGAGCAGGAAAATGTTTAATTTATTAGGTAAATTTTGTTATGGAGATGTGAAATATATAGATACGATTTTACGGTATACTGGAGATTATCTAGGGAGTAAACAGATACCAGTAAGAGTAATACACCAGCATGTATGGGATATAAAATCAGATAAAACTTCTAGGGAGGGTTGTTTGGCCGCATATAAATGGATGGGTGAAATAGGGGATAAAACAGCGTATAAAATGATGGAAAGGCTAGGTAAAGAAATAGCCGATATATTAAGGCCGTATATGACAAATGAATAGGGTATAATGAAGGGATGAAAAGCATGGATGCTCGTATAGATGATCCAGTTTCGATGGAAAAATTAGTTTCTTCTATTTTTTATAAATTTAAGAATTTAGGATATTATATTGATGTAGAAAAAACATCGTTAGTTAGTTTACTTTACATAGGAATGAGAAATAGAGGAGTAGAAAAAGCAAATCAGATAGAGGGTTTTCGTATTATTATAGATGAACTGAGAAAAGAGACATCTGAAAATAGAAATTTTTTGAAGCAGGGCATTGGGTTTTTTTCATTGTGTAATTTTATATGGTTGTTTGAAGAATGTAAACATGATGATTTAAGTTTGTATGATATTTTAGATAAAGTAGATATAGGAGGTAGAGAAAGAGAAATTATGGTGTGGTATTATGGAAAAGGAAAGACATTTAAACAAATAGGGGAGATAATTGGAATTGCAGAGTCTAGGGTTTGTCAGATACATAAAGACATATTAAATAAAATAAGAAGTAAATTTAATGATAGGGATGAAATGTGCCTAACCAATTAAAATATGACCCAACTAGGACTACTATGCTTAGACGGCATTTTGAGATAGAAATGAGAAGGAGGTTTCGTCAATTAAGTAAATTAGTGGTAGAGTTGGTCGATACTTTAGATATTTTTGGGATAAAAGATAAAAAAGAAGATAGAATTTCTTCTATATTTAATATCGGAAAAGGAGAATGGAGGTTTGAGACAGACCCGCAAAAAGTAGAATTATTTAAGAGGTGGCTAGAACAAAATATATCATTAGGTATTTTAGAAGTTTCACCTAAATATAAAAATAAGCCTTGGCTTTCTCCATATATTGAATCGGCTTTTATAAAGGGGATGATGAGGACTTATACGGATGTTAAGAAAAAAGACCCTTCTAAATCATTAGATTGGTATAAAGGAACCCAGGATGAATTTTTAAGAAGTTCTTTTTGGGCACCTGAAACAACAGAAAAACTTCAAATGATGTTTACCCGTTCTTTCGATCAATTAAAAGGAGTTACAGATGCTATTTCTCATCAATTAAGTATTATTTTAACGGATGGTTTAGTAAACGGTAGAAGTCCTAGGGAAATAGCCAGAGTAATGTCACAAACAATAGATTCGATTACTAGAAAAAGAGCGTTAGTTATTGCTAGAACAGAAGTTATAAGAGCACACGCAGAAGGTCAATTATTAAGTTTTGAACGGTTAGGGGTAGACGAAGTTGGGGTAGAGGCAGAATGGATGACAGCAGGAGATGATAAAGTATGTGAATTATGTGCCGCTTTAGAGGGTATGGTTATTCCAGTAGAAGATGCACATGGTCTTCTTCCAAGACATCCAAATTGTAGATGTGCGTGGGTTCCGGCTGTTAGAGATAATAAAGAAGAAGGGCAATTATGGGATAAAAAAGGAAAAAGAGCAATAAAAGCATCTATTTCAGTAGAAGGGGGAAAGAAAAAATCTGTTTGGTCTGGTAAAAGTTTAGTATAAAATTGACTTTATTGTCGATAATATAATAGATGAAGAAAAAGAAAAGAAAAAATCATAATGAAAATTACCTTTGTGAAGTAAAAAGGTGTAAAAGAGAATATTCAATGTTTTATTCTGCTACTCCTACGGGAGAACATAGGAGAATATGTCAAAAACATTGGAAATTACATACAAAAGGAATAATAAATTTGAAAGAAGAAAAAACATACAGGTAAGGAAAATAACATGATTAAAGAATTATTTAAAATGAAAAAACGACTGATCTTAGCGTTTCTGCTCTTTGCCGGCCTGTGCTGGGCCCAATATGATAGTACGCCGGTTCCTGTAGTTTCCGCCGGTTACGGCCTGGCCAATGTAAACGGGAAAGTAGTGACTGGTTATGGTTTTACTTATGCCGATCCTGGGCATCCATTTACCTGCGGCGGCCTGCTCAGCCGTGTGTATATTCGGCTGTACGACAGCGGGACAGATACCGGAATTTTTAAAATCAAAGTACTTCGCGGCTCCAGTTCGCCCTACACCCTGGTCGGCGAAATTAACGCATTGACTCATATCCTTGCATGGCAGGCGGCGACAACGAATGCAACGCGGGCCAATTACGACACCTCGGCGACCTACGGCGGGGTAACGCTAAATGTCGAGGCGGCCGGAATTGAAGTTAAGGCGGGCGATTTTCTGGGTTTCACCACCGGTTCTAATCCTTCTGTGGCGTTTGTATTTTTGGAGGAAGTAGGCAACAACCTGATTCGCGGCACCGGCGATACCACTGCGCTGAGCAATACCACCTATGCGAACATGGCCCTGCTGATGAATGGAACAGTCAAGACGAAAGAGTATGTAATTTATGACGAGGCGGGCACCTTCGGCGACGGGAGCCAATTTGAGATCCCTGCCTTTATCAATCAAAATTACTATGTGATTGTGGATCACAAAACGCCAGACGAGGACGATCTGCAAATCGTCGGGAAATATATGAAAAGTACGGACGCGACCATCGCGACGGCGTGGACCTTGAATCACAGTTATGACGGGGCCGGCGACGACGACGACAAATTGGCCTTATTTGCCGGGTCTGATTTTTCCGATACCTACAGCCAATCAGTAACGGGACAAGAGAGTGATGTTATTACAACATACATTAGACATAATGTATCTAACGGTAAATTAGATTCAATCTTTGTTAATTACGAAAATGGGCAAGGATTGAGTGATTCAGACATCAAGCATGTTCTTTTGAACACCAGTGGGTCAGTTGATTTGAGCCTGAATATTGCTGGAAACCCAATTCGTCGATTGACGATTGCCTCCGGCGGCAGCGCAGGCGACGCGCAGGCGACGCGGATTGTCGTCTGCCGCAAGCCGATCCTGGCTCTGGGCGATTCGTTCTGTTCTGCCTATTCGGGCGGCAAGACGTCCCTGGCTCACGTGGCCAATCGAATGAAAACCGACTTTTCCGAAAATCGATATGTTATTAACGGCGGGATCACCGGTAATAAAGTCCTTACAGATTATACAACGCACACCGCTCTGTTTAATCGGTGGAACAACTCCGGTCTAAGTGCATATAAAGACATTGTAGCGGTGTTTGTGAACGGCCCCGGCCTTAATGATGTAGCACAAGGTGTCAGCAGCGTCACGACTGACGAGGATTGTTATACTCTGGCCGGTCTGCTGGCCAGCACTGTGTTGCGTATGGCATCGCAGGCAAGGCAGGCAGGAAACGACGTGATTTTGTGCGGTCAGATGGCCTACGCTGCTCATGCAGGCGTTGAGTTGATTAAGGAACAGAAAACGCAAAAGCGGTTTAACGATCTAATCAAAGCGGGTGTTTATACACTGTCTGTTCCGTATGTTGATTCTTGGAATGTCGATTCTGACGGAACGCACCCGACAGTTGATGGAGACAAGGATTATGCCAAACGGATCGGCAGAGCATACGAAAATAACAAAATCGTAAATCCATATATCGGCGGCGGGCACGGGGGCTTTGGCGGCGCGGGGGCAGGGCTGCTGGGCGGCGGTTCTTTGCTTGGAAACTAACCACGGATTAAAAAAATTTAACCACGGAAAAGCATGGATTTTCACGAATGGAATAGAGAGAAAGGATAATTTAAGGAAAATAACATGATTAAAGAATTATTTAAGATGATATTAAGGGTATTGCCAGACCCAAAGGATAAAAGGGATTATCTTTTTGTTGAGCATCCAAATAACTTAATCCGGTTAGAGGATATGCCTAGAAGGGCTTCTACTGGCATGTTTGATTCTTTAGCCAGAGATCAGGGAGTTCGTGGTACTTGTGTGGCGTTTGCTACTGCCGCGTCTGGTCAAATGGCATTAAATAGAGAATTTCAAAGACGAGATTCTATGTTATCAGTAGAATGTATAAATGATTGGTGTGAGGAGAGGGACAATCATCCGCCGGAGGGAACATATCTTCGATTAGGCGCAAAATATCTTCATAAAGTAGGATGTTTTCCAGAAGAAAAAGATTGGCCGTATGGAAGTCCAAAACCAGAAGGTTGGAGAGAAAAAAATCTGTTAGAAGAAAATACTAATATTATAAAGGCAAAGTCGTATTATCGTGCAAGCACGATAGACCAAATTTGTAAAGCGATATATGCCGGGCATCCAGTTATGGCTACTGTCCAAACATTTCTTCAGTCATTTACTCCAGACACTAATGTTTTTATAGCACCTCCACCGGGGAAAAATTTTCCATTAGGGTATCATGCTATAAAGATATCTTCGTATGATATAGATGCTCAAAGATTTCAATTTCTAAATTCATGGGGGATGAATTGGGGAGATTGTGGATATGGTTATATTTCTTTTGAGTATTTTGAGAGATATAAAGGCGATGTATGGGTGATTGACATATAAGAATTGATTGTTTCTTTTTAGTGTTTCCTTTCAAATAGGGGCAAGAAATGTACTTGCCCCTAATTTTTTTCTAAAGAAATTATATTCCATAATACGAATACCTCGATAGGAAAGGTATTTTATTATGGAAAGAATTACATTTAATGCTTCTGTGTCTTCTAAAGTAGGACATATTGGGGATAAAACATACACTGTTGTCCCAATGGTGATGATAACGGAAGGTGTGCATAATGGCTCTGAAGGCCCATTATACTATCCCGCAGAAGAACTTTCTAAAACACCTCAAGCGTGGAACCACAAGCCAGTGGTAGTTTATCACCCTTCTTCTGATTTTTCTAGTGCATGTGATCCTGTTGTATTAACTAAGCAGGGAATTGGTATGATTATGAACACTAGATTTGAAGATGGAAAATTGAAATCAGAAGCATGGCTTGACACAGAACGAATAGATAAAATAGATAGTAGAGTTTCTTTGTCCATAAAGAAAGGACAAATGCTAGAATTATCTACTGGTTTGTTTACAGATAACGAAAATATGGAAGGCGTTTGGAATGGTGAAAAATATTTGGCTATAGCCCGAAATTATAGACCAGACCATTTAGCCATACTTCCAGATAAAAAAGGTGCATGTTCCATTGAGGACGGAGCGGGATTTATGCGATTAAATGAAGATAAAAGGGAAGAGTTGATTCGTAATAAAATAAAAGAATCTGTTAATAGTGCGTCTGTTTTGAAGGTATATAATGATTATTTTATTTACGAAGAAAAAGAAAATATAATTAAGAAGCAGAAATATTCTGTTTCTGAAGATAATAAGATTGTTTTTAACGGAAGTTCTATGATTATGGAACACAAACCAGAAGAAAAAATAAAAGAAAGGATCAGACAAATGGATAAAGAGAAAATGGTAAAAGATCTTATTTCCAATGATTCTTCCGGTTGGAAAGAAGAAGACAAAGAAATGTTGATGAATACGGACGAAAAGATTTTGGAAAAGTTGCTGAATCCTCCTGTTTCTAATGAAAAGAAAGAGGAAGACAAAGAAGAAAAAGAGGAAGATGAAAAGAAAAATGAGAATGAAGAAAAAACAGAGAATCAGCAAAATCCCATTCCTGTATTTAAGAACGCTGATGAATTTATAGCATCTGCGCCTGCTGAAATACAAGAAATTTTGAATGAAGGACGTCAAGCGGCTCTTGCAGAAAGGAATCGTTTAATTAAGACTATTACTAGTAATAAACGAAATTCTTTTTCTGCGGATGAGTTAAAGAAGAAACCGCTAAGCGATTTGAGGCATATTGCTAAATTGGCGGAAGATGTGGTAAAGCCTCGATTTGACGGACAGGCAGATCCGCCTTTGGAAAATGAGGAAAAAGAAACAGGTTTGCCGGTTCCTACTATGAATTTTAAGAAAAAATAAGAATAAAAATAACAGAATAATATAAAGAAAGGATAAAATTATGAGCGTTAAAAGAATCCACAGAAAAGGGGATTTTCGACATGAAGAGGCTCTTACTGGAGCGTCTGGTTTGAAGCCTGGTATGCTGGTTAAACTTAAAAGTGACGGGACTTTGAAAGCGTTGGATATTCAGGGCGGTTTTGCAGAACGTGCTGTTTTGACTGAAGATGCCCTTCAAGGTAAAACAGTAAGCGATGCTTATGACAATGGCGCAGTAGCGTCATATGCTTTGTTTGCCCCTGGTTCAGAATTTAATGGTTTACTGAAAAGTGGGCAAAATGTAAATATTGGGGATTTGCTTGTTAGTTCTGATGACGGTAAATTTGTGGCCTTAACAGAAAGTGCATCGACTAAGGATGTAGAAAAAGTAATGGCAGTTGCTGTAGAAGCCATAAATGCGTCAGGTGGAGATAAACTAGGCGCAATGCGGATGCTGTGATTTGCTAATTTTAGAACATAAAATTAAAAACAAAGAAAGGAATATATTATGGATTTCTTGAAATCAGAACAAGGCGGTGGGATGCAGGCATACGGAAGTGTGGCTGAGGTTCTTTTGCAGAATAAAATGAATCCTCATGTTTTGCGTCCATTTATTGGCGCGGGTGGAAAATCGTATATTATGGTGAATGAAGGGGATACGCTAGTTCCGAAGGCAGTGACAAATGCGGAGGCTACCCTTCGTAAAGATGAGTGGATTCATTTGGATACGGCTATTCTTAAAGTAGCGGAATCCAGATTGAAATTCGTATCAGATGTCCGTTCAATGGGGTTGGAGTATTCAATTCCTAATGGAATGGGTTCTACCACGCTTCAAACGGAAAGAATGAGCGATGCTGGAGAAGCAAGTATCAGTATGGATGGACTGAGAGAAGGCCCGAATGACCGTCCGCACTTCGACTTTGTTAATTTGCCTCTGCCTATTATCCACTCTGACTTTTCGTTTTCTGCTCGTCAGATTGCTACTTCAAGAAGCGGTGGTTCTCCGTTGGATATTACAATGGGTGAAAGGGCTGGCCGTAAAGTAGCCGAAAAAATGGAACAACTGGCTATTGGTGCTTTAAGCAACTATGTGTATGGTGGTGGTACTATTTATGGCCTTACAAATTTCAATAGGCGTTCTACAGCCACGATTGTTTCTCCAGAAACATCTTCATGGACTCCTGGAACAACCATTTCTGATGTTCTTGGTATGAGACAAATGTCCATAAATAAGCATTATTATGGGCCTTGGATGGTTTATATGGGAGTTGCTTGGAGTCAGTATCTGGATGAAGATTATAAGGCTCAAAGTGAAAGGACTCTTCGAGAACGAATTAAAGCCATTGATGGATTTATTGATGTTCGAACTCTGGATTATCTGACAGGATATCAGATTGTTCTGGTTCAGATGACTTCAGATGTTGTCCGAATGGTAATTGGAATGGACATTATGACACTTCAATGGCCTTCTCAAGGCGGCCTTCAGTTAAACTTTAAGGTTATGGGAATCGTAATTCCTCAATTTAGGGCTGATTATAATAACAATACGGGAATTGTTCACGGTTCTGTGGCACCTTAATGAAAAAACAAAAAATGGAAAGGAATGAAGATGTATCGTTTTAAGTTATTAAGCGGTAGTTTTAGTTGTCGTGAACATAATAAAATATATGAGGCGGGAGATGTTTTTACATATCCCACTGATCTTAGAAAAGTGTTCACTGGCATGTTTGAATGTGTTGAGGATTCTCCTCAAAAGAACATACACTACTCTCCTTCAATGGAAGAGGGGGAAAACGTTGATGCTCCCCCTCTTCCAATAACTCAGGATCGTGATTCTGAAGATGTTTCTTTATCTTTTGGAATAACAGACGATTCAATAAAAGTCGTTCGTACTTCAGAAATTAAGAAGGGTAGAGGAAAACCTTTATACAGGTATTATGTTATAAACACAAGAAATAATAAATCTGTAAATAAAAACCCGCTTAGTAGAAAAGAGGTAATCCCTTTTTTAGAATCTATTCCCAAATGACTTCTTCGGTAATACATCCGAAATGGTTAGGGGAAGATGTTTATATAATAGGAGGAGGGAGGTCTTTATACGAAAACAAATTCGATTGGAGTTTGTTGGAAGATAAAAATACGATAGGGTGTAATACTGCTTTTATATTAGGCGAAAAAGTATGTAAGATTTGTATTTTTGGGGATTTGATATGGTTTAATGCTTTTGGCGAACAACTAGAAAAGTATAAAGGAACAGTATATACCAGTTGTAATGAGTTTAGAAGAAACCCGGTTCCGTGGGTGATACAGTTAAAACGATATGAAAATGGACTTCATTTAGATGGATTGGGATGGAATGGAAATACAGGATTTAATGCAATAAACCTTGCCTTATTATTAGGTGCTAAAAGAGTTCTTCTTTTAGGTTTTGATATGAAATTGGGTAAGGACGGCAGAGCAAACTGGCATGGCAAAGAAATTGAAAAACCTACTCAAAGCATTTATAAAAAGTTTCTATTTTTTCAGTCGATTATAAAAAAACATTTAAATGAAAAATTTCCTGAAAGGGAAATCATAAACATAACGGATGATAGTGATTTAACTGTATTTCCAAAAATAGGCGTGCAAGAGTATTGGAAAGATAAAAGGTGAATTGTGGTTTTTATTCCAGTAGAATTGATGTTTCATGATGGTACGGGAAGTTGGGCTACGTTTGTAGATAAAGCCATTCGTATTGTTTCTAAAAAGACACATGTCGAATTAAGATTGCCGGATGGAAGGTCTTTTTCTTCTACTCAAAGAAAAGAAATGATGGGTGATGTTATTAGAAATGGTGTGCGTTTTTCGTATATTACATATTCACATCCAGAAAGGTGGGAGAAAGTAGTTTTATGGTTGACTGAAGAAGAATATCAAAAAGTTTTATGGTCTTGTGAGGTTTTAGCGTCTTTAGAGATTCCTTATGATTATAGAGGCGCGGCAGGTACGGCTATTACTGGAGGAAATGTTATATTTGCTTATTTTTGTAGTGAAGTTGTATATGATGTTTTATTTACTTTATGGATGTCTTGTAAATTAAATTATAAAATGCACCCGGACCGTTTACTGGAAATAGCAAAAAAAGTAGAAAAAGTTTTAATTAAAAGAAAGGAGATTTTAAGTGGCCGTTAGAACAACAGATGAATTGGTTCGGGGAATTATTGAAACAGAAGTAAGTATTTCTGATTTAACTCCATTTATTCAATCGGCTAGTATGCTGGTGGATAAATTTTGTGAAGGGGTGGGGTATCAAGAACAAGAATTGGAAATGATAGAAAGATGGTTAAGTGCTCATTTTTATGCAATTCGAGATCCTAGGCGATCTGCTGAATCTGCTGGAAGTGTAGCGGAAAGTTATCAATATAGATTAGGACTGCACCTTCAAGTTACAACATATGGTCAAATGGCTATGATATTGGATTATAATGGTGGATTAGCGGCATTAAACGCTTCAATAGAAGATGGTAAAACCGGACCTCCTGACATAGCATGGCTGGGAAAATAAACAACGTTCATTGAAATTGATATAGGGGTCGATTATGGAAGCAACAAAAGAGCTAGCAATCTTCTTAGAGACTTTTGGAGGGTGGGGACTATCTGTGGTTCTTTGTGGTGCTATTGCTTTTTTGTATTTTGATTTCAAAAAAACAATAAATAAGAAAAATGATATGATATATGAAATTACGAAAAAACATCATGAGGAAATTGTGGAAGTAATAAAGGAGTGTGTAGGTGTAATGTCTGTTGTAAATGAGAGCATAGAAAGATGTGAAAAAAGACAGATGAAAATGTAGGGAGTACTATAAAATGGATGCCACAATTCGTACTTTTTTTGAGCACGGAAGACGATTTAGGATGAATCGAGGAAAAGGCGGGTTTTTATTGTTAGAGAATGAATCTGTGGTATCTTCTGTACTAAAGAAATATATTTCTATAGAAAATAGTACAGAAACATACACTGTTTCTAAAATAAAAGACGCGATTTTTTATCTAAATCAATCATTAGTAAAATGCGCTCTTATTGATATGTCTGTGGAAGGATCTATAGAATTATTAAGGCAAATAAATAATCAATACCCAAAAGTGGTTTGTATTATTTACGGAGGAGATGAAGATGTTTTGAGGATGAAATCATTAAAATATAATAGAGTAGTAGTTATTTGTAATTCTGATAATTTGCGTAATTTGATGGATTCTATCATAAATCAGATAGAAAGTATGGAAAAAAGGAAACCTGCATGAGTATTATAACACGCATGTTAAAACAAAATGCTGTGTTTTGGGCGTTTGAGTCTTATGATAAATATGGTGCGCCTCAGTATTCTATGGCAGAAAATATTTCTTGTAGGTGGGAAGATAAATGCGAGGAATTTATAGACGCTTTTGGAGATAAACAATTATCTAGAAGCATAGTGTATGTATCAAAGGATACTCCAGTAAAAGGTGTTTTATGTTTAGGCGACACAATAGATGTAAATTCTGGAGAACCGTTGGGTAATCCAAATGCGTGGGAAATACGGAGATTTGAAAAAATACCGAATTTGAGAAATACAGAATATTTAAGGATTGCTTATTTATGACTCAAATTTCTGTAAAAGGTATAAATATAGTAAAAAACAATTTGAACAAGATAAATAAAAATAGTCAGATTGGTTTTTATAAAGGAATAGTACAGGCTGGTCTCTATCTTCAAAGAGAAAGTCAAAAAATAACGCCTGTAGATACTGGTGCTTTGGTAAATTCTGCTTTTACAGATGCAGTTGGAAATGGATTTTTAACAAAAGTGACGGTTGGATATAGAGGTGTGTATTATGCGCCTTTTGTGCATGAACATATAGAATATAGACATAAACCTGGTAAACAGGCAAAATTTTTAGAACAACCGGCTAGGGAAAAAAGACCTCAAATGTTAAAAATAATAGCGGATCAAGTAGGGTATTCATTGCCTATTGGAATAAGTAAAGTAGGACTTGTTTATGGGAGTAAAAAATGAAGAAAATAATTACATTCTGTTTAGGTGCTGTTTTTGTTTTATGCTCTGGGTACTACATTGCAAATAATTATAATAATGCTTTTGTAATGAGTCTTCCTCCAGATTTTTTGGTGGATGGTAGTATGTCAGAAGTAGGATATAGTCGATGGATTAAAGCAAGCGGGCCTAATGCTGGTAAAGTATGGGATGAAACAAATAAAGTATTGTCTGCTACTACTGATTGGGAAAATTCTGAAGTAGCAATGCAAGATACAATTTCTTTAATTGGAAGTCCAAGATTAGTAGTGCCTTCTCATGCTAATTTTATAAAAGAAGATGGTATATGGTTAGTTGGAAGGTATGTTAAATCTGGTGGAAGTGCATCTCCTTCTGATATAGACGATACTTTTGGGAACCGGTGGGCTTATTATATGGTTCAAAAAGGAAGAGTTGTAGGTTGTTGGAGGTTTTAATCATGAATGTTGTGTATTCATTAGTAATCTTAGTGTGTGTATTGTTTACTGGTTGTTCTTCTCCAAATAAAGGTTTAATTGCTATTACAGATACAGCAATTAACGTGGCTAAAATTGAACAAAGGATTTCTGTTGCTGAATGTGAAAACGGGAAAGAATCTGCATGTAGTCGGATTCAAGAAATGGAAGAATATATTCAGTATGGAAATCAATTTATAGAATATTTGAAGAAATCAGAGGTACAACCGGATCCGGTGTTATTAGTTTTGGATGTTTTGATTGAACGATTAGAACGAGAAGAAAATATAAATTATCGTTTATTGTTTTATGCTTACGAAATACGAAGTAAACTATATTTGATGAAAGAAGACAATGAAAAGGAAAATAAATGAATATTTTGTGTTTATTAAGTCTTCTTTTTCCATGTGTTTTGCGTGCGGACTTAAACGGCGACGGGCGGGTGGATTTTTCGGACCTAGCGATCTTTGCTTCCGAATGGATGCAGGAGGAGGAAGGTAGAATGGCTGGATATCTTGAATTTGGTGGAATATTCCCTCGCGTTGTGGTTGCCGACGATCCTTCGCTGAATTTTGGCACAGGCAATTTTTCTATCAGTTTTTGGGTCAAAACAAATAGCATTGGCAGCGGTCAGGGGCTTGTCGCCAAAGACCCATTGCGTTATGGCCTTGGCTTTGGCATAATTCTGAATAAAAGTGGAAACGTTGTATTCGACATGAAGGACAGCGACTCAAAATCCATTATTTTGACGGGCAATTCTTCCCTGGAAGCAAATAAGTGGTATCATGTTGTTTGCTCGACAGATCGAAACGGCGATGTTTCAATTTATGTCAATGGAAGTTTCGATTCTTCCGCTGCATGTCCTCTGACTGGATCAATAAATACCGTAAGTAATTTATATATAGGCAATACTTCTGAAATAACAGCCCGTCTTGATGGCTTTTTTGATTCTCTCCGCCTTTACAAAAAATGCCTCAGCCCGACAGAAGTGGTCGCCATTTATACCGCGGGCCGAACCAATCCCTACTCGGCGGTAGTTGGCGAAGGCGGCACTGCTAGTGCAGTTTTTGAATTTGATGTCGATAAAGGCAATAAAACTAAAAGTACTGTGTTAACTACTGAAGCAGATTTAACTGGTACATTTTATAATGATGTTCAGTGGATTGACGAATCTCAAGAGCAGATAGAATCTCCGGTTGTTAATATACGATTAGGGCCAGAATTAGTAAAGAATGGAGATTTTAAATCAGCACAAGGATGGTCTTATGGACTTTATTGGAACATAGACGTGTCGTCAGGTAAGGCTATTTATAATAAGCCAGCCGGTGAAATAAATACTGTTTTGCAAAAACCTATTGATTTATTGCCAGATACGGATTATTTATTTGGGGCGAGGATCTCCAATTTATCGATCCCGGATCAAACAGTAAATGAAGGGGTTTTGATTAACATTCCTGTTGGTTACCAACCGCCATTTTTGATTTATCGTGATGGTTATTATTTTAAAATGGCACGCACACCTCTTTCATTTGGGGGGTCTGTAGACCAAGAAATATTTATTTCATCGTCTTTACCTTCAAATAAGGCAGTGTCTTTTGAAATCACTGATATTACAGTACGACAAGTTTTTTATATACAAGAAGAAGATGTATCTGTCATAGAAACATTAAAGCATACTCCTGCTATGATTTTAGCGGAATATGTGATAAATAAATTATCTTTAGGGGATTATCCAGAAGATAGTGGATTATGGCCTGTTTATATAAGTTTTTTACCAGATGATGTTATAGGAATATCTTTTTATGATACAGTAGGAACAGATGATGGAAGATTGATGAGTGGTGTTTCCGTTATTCATCCTGGAGTGCAAATTCGTATTCGTAGTCATGATTATGAGTCTGGGTGGATAAAATGTCAGAATATTAAAGAGCAATTAGATATTTTACGAAATAAAAGTATAGAAATAGATTCATCTGAATATTTAATACAGGCAGTAAATTGTGGTATGATAAATTCGTTAGGAATTGAACCGAATACAAAACGTAAATATATGTTTACTTTGAATGTAATGCTAACAGTAAAAGAAAGGATAGAGACATGAGAATAGACGATGGTTTTAGCACATTAGTGACTATTGGAGTGGGAAGTTCAGCCGCTTTCTTTTGGGAAAAAGGAGTTACTCCTCCCGGTGTAGAAGGCGGCGGTGAAAATGACACTACTACTATGCACAATACAAATTGGAGGACAAAATCCCCAAAGAAATTGAAAACCATGTCGCCTATGACTCTTAGGGTCGCTTATGATCCGGAAATATATGATAAGATTGTGAATCTTATCAATGTAAATCAGCAAATTGTTATTACATGGGCAGATGGTTCTAAATTGACTTTTTGGGGGTGGGTTGATTCCTTTAAGCCTGGAGAAATTGTAGAAGGCGCACAACCAGAAGCAGATTGTACTATTATTCCTTCTAATCAAAATGGCAGTGGTGAAGAAACTTCTCCTCAATATTCTAATTCTTAATTTTAATTAAGGGAAAGGATGAAATATGAAAACGTTAAGAATGAATTTAACGTTAGAAAGTGTTCCTGTAGAGTTGGTTGGAAAAGACGGGAAAGTAAAAAAATATAAATTAATAGAAATGGATGGAGAAAAAAGAGGAAAGTACACTAATGAGTCTTCGGCATTATTTGAAATGTCGGAAAATGGAAGTATTAAGAAGATTTTGTCATATGAAAAGATGGATGTGCTTTTATTGTCCTTTTGTTTATATGATGAAAAAGATGAATTGGTAAAAATAGAGGAGTTATTTACATATCCGTCTAGAGTATTAGAAGAATTGAAAAAAGAAGCCAGACGATTAAATGGCTTTGATGAAAGCAGAGAAGAAGTAAAAAACGGATAAAAGGTGAGACGTACTGGTGGTTTCGACTAGCGTCTCACCTTCATTTACCAATTCAGGAAGTTAGAAAAAAAACGACGTCCAGAGAATTTGAAATGTGGATGGCGTTTTTAGAAAAAGAGGAGGAAAGGACTACAAAAGAAGATTATTATTTTGGGAATGTTTGTGCGGAAATACGAAGGCAATATGCAAAGCACCCACATAAAATACAATGGGAAGATTTCATTCCTAAAATAGTAAAAAAAGTCGTAAAACCAGTTAAAAGTACTATGGAATTTAGTAAAAAATGCTGGTTTGCGGCTATGGGATTAGAATATGAAAAAGAAATAAAAAAAGAGAATAAATCATGAGTCAAAATATAAGTGCCGGTAATGTAACAGTACAGATCAGTGGGGATGGTTCTGGCTGGCAAAGAGAAGTTAAATCTGCCATTGAAAGGATGGATCAGTTTGAAAAAGAAATAACTGCCATTCAAGGCAGAATTAACGCTCAATTTAATTCTATTGGGCAAGACACATCAAATCAAATAAAAGAACAAATGGAAGTAAGGGCTCGATTAGAAGAAGAATATTATGCGGCTACTCATTCTAGAAAAGAAATTGAATTAAGAAATAATCAAATTTATTATGATTCATTAAGACAGCAATTCAAAGAACATCAGGAGATGCTTACTCTTATTCATGAAACAGAAGCCGCTAAACGAGCAGAAATAGAGAGGAGGTATCAAGAATCTTATAGTCCAATGGCTAGTTTTGCCGTTGTTCGTTCATATATGAGAGCGGCTGGAGTTCTTTATACATTAACAAGTACTTTAAGAGGTGTTACAGAAGCACATAAAGCCATAAGAGAAGGCGGAGATCCGTTTTATGCGTATGTTAGGGCATTGCCATTTATAGGAGGAATGGCAGAAATATTTAAGAATTTATTGTGGGAAATTACTGGTGTAAATGAACAATTAGAAATAACTCAAAATAAAATAGCGGCTATAGAAAACATAAGAAATAAAATAAAAGATTTTTCTAATAGAAAAGAACTTGCATCGGCTGATAGCTGGATAGAAAAAGAAATAATCGCAGAAAAACAAGCGCATGAGGAAAGGATACAACAACTACAAGACGACCTTAAAGCGTCTGAAGATGTAAATACATCTATTAAAATGAGGATTAGTGATTTAGAACAGGAAAAGAAACTAATCCAAGAAAGAAATAATTTACAATATGGTGCTTATACTGGAATGTCTGGTGTTGATATAGGGCCGGGACTTTTTGATAAAATAAGAGAAGGTAAAATAGATAATCAGATAAATACGTTAAAAAGTGGTTTACAGGATGTTCATTCTATACAAAAATTGATTAACGAGGAAACAGAATTATATAATGAAAAAATAAGGAAAATAAAAGAAAAACCTATTTTGGACATGATTAAAGCATTAGAAGAACAAAGAAATGCTTTATCTAAATCAGAAACAGAATTGGCTATATATAATGCTACTTTATTAGGCGCAACAGACGCTCAAATAGAAAATATAAGAAAATTGACGGAAGAAATAGAAAAATTAAAAGAAGAAAAAAAGCAAAGGGAAGAAAATATACGAGTAACTCGATTGCATGATGAAGCATTAAGACAATGGGCAAGAAGCGCAATTAGTTCTGTACAGACGCCTATGGAAAAAATGAATGAAACAATAAAGAAAGTGAATGAATCTGTATCAAAAGGTATTTTAACTCAGGTAGAAGGCGTTCGGATTACACAAAAAGCAAGACAAGATATGATTGAGGAGATGGATAAGGATGTTATTGCTTTTTCAAAACGAGTTAAGGAATCTATAAAAACGCCTCAGGAAAGTTTTATTGAGTTTCAAAAACAATTAACAGAAGCGGTAAAGAAAGGATATTTAACACAAGAAGAAGCGCAAAAAGCGTATCAAAAAGAATATGAAGAAATGATGAAAAAATTAGAAAAAGATAAGAAAAAAGATGAAAAAATAACCGGAGGAGAAGCCCGGTATGTATCAGGATATCAGTCTATTAGCGGTATGTCTATAAGCGGTATAGATGAAATGGTATTAAAGCAGGAAAGAATGAACGCTATTTTGGAAAAGATAGAAAGAAATACAAGGGAATCCATTTCTCCTACTTTTAATTAAGGAGTAGTTATTATGGGAGTTATTACTGATTTAATAGAAGGTAGCGATGTACGGAGAACAATGGAAGGATGGTTTGTAACTAGAACCATTTATGTTGAAGAATTATCTGGAGACGGACAAGAAAAAATAAAAAATGCCATAACAAGTACAATAGGAATACCTGCTTTAGGGGATGTTCATCCAGTATATCCACTTACCTATCTTAAAGAAATATCGCCGAAGATTATAGATAGTAATATTGTTGTATTATCTTTGGAATATAGACCAAATCCATATACTGGAGATGAATATGAAATGTCGGCAGACGCGGTGCCGGTAGAGAGTAATACGGATATTGATGGTAATGATATATGGGTAGAATACACATATCCGGCTGACTATCCAGATGAAAAATACGCAGGTTTAACGGATGTGCAAGGCGTTGTGTATAATCGGTTAGTGCCAGATAAAGTATTTACAGTTAGAAAAAGAATGTTAATTACTGGCAGTGGTTTATTATCATTGATAGACAATTATCAAAATCATGTAAATTCAACTGGGTGGACTATAGACAGTTCTGCGCCAGCAGGTTCCTGGTTATGTACAGAAATAAAAGGACGTAATGATAGAGTAAATGGAGGATATTTAGTTTCTATTACGTTTAGAAAAAGACAGTCGTTTGTAAGAGATAATGTTACTTATCCGGGTTGGACAGATACTTGGATTTATATAGATCCGGGCACTGGAAAGCCTCCTCCTCCAGATACATGGGGAGAAAATACAATAAAAATGAAAATGAATTATCCAGAGGCTAATTTTAATACTTTAATAAGCAGTATGTAGTTTATGATAGGTGCATTATGATTTCTAGACAAGAAATGACACAGGCCTATCATAGGATACAGGTCGTAGAAAAATTTATGCGGATTCAAGAGAATAAGAATCCGCAGGTGAATTATAATGAAATAATGAAACGAATGGTATGGAGGAAAGGGAGTAGCGGTGTAGGGGTTCGAGTTTTTTTAATATCTGAAACAAATCCGTCTGGTTCTGATGGATATATGTTAGCGGATAATAAAGTATGGGTAAGTTCTCTTAGTGATTGGAAAGACGGAGGGTTAGGAAAGAATGTACATATATGGCCTCATCCTTCTTTTTCTCAAAGCGATTATAATTCTAGTGATTATGTATATTGTTTATTTGTAGGAGGAAGATGGTGGGCATTTTCTCCTGGTGGAGGAGGAGAAACAAAAAGACAGTATGCAATGGTTTTTTTGCCTCCTAAATATGATACTCCTTCAAGAGCAAAATATGTTGTTCAAAAAGTATCTGTAATTAGTAATGAATGGAGTCCAGACGGAAAAGACATTGAAATTGAACGGGCTCTTGGGTATGAAGGATATGGCGTTGATGCTAAAGATATAAGAAATTGGGTGCCTTGGTATCCAATAGGTTCGATTGTTGAAATTGTTTCTGTATGGGACGATCAGAGAGGGGATTCTCCAGCTAAAGAATATTGGTATTTGAATATGCCAATGTTTTATGCAGGGCCGGAGGATGAGGCGTCTTTACGATACAAAGAAGAAAATAAAACAGTTCAAGCAGTGTGGATTTAATAAAAGAAAGGATAGTTCCATGAGACAACTGATATTTACCTATTTGATGATGGTTGGATTGTGTTTTGGCAATTTGCTGGGCGGCGGGTTTTTATTGGGAAATTAAATGTCTAAAAAAAAATTTCCGTGGTTGCAGTCAGATTGGCCGATTGAGAAAAAGCAGGCCATTTGTCATTTGTTTGCTGAAGATATTCGCAGACAAATTGCTATTGCTACGCAACTCAATCATGGGAGGCCAGAAGGCACGGAATATGGCCCTCGTGATGCTTCGCATCCAGCCCGTTATGCTATAGCATTTGAAGATTGGATGCAATCGTATGATTATGCAATACAATCTGGTGTTTGGACAGTAAAATCAGTTCAAGAACCAAATTTTTCTACTTATCCTGGTAGAGCAATAGTATGGTTTGAAGATAATTTTTCTTCTACGATTAGTGATGTCGAGTTTTCTGAAGATGAGAAAGGTGAGTTTGTAATAAGTGGTTGTAGTCCGATAACTAAAGATTGTATTTATGATAGCAATACTGCCCCAACACTCACACCTGTTAGCAAAACTTGGTATATTGAAGATGACAACTGGAGGAAAGGCACTCCATTCGTTATAACAGATTGTGATAACCCGCTTAATAATGGTTTTTATAGAGTCTACTCAAAACGATTAGATGGTTCTACCCTTTATGTGAAAGCATGTGATAAAGACGGTAATCAAGTACAATTATCTGCATGTTCTTCAGGAACAATGGTTTGTAATTTCGGCGGTGATTGGTGGACATTACGTGGTATGCAAGGTAATGTTCTTGCTACGCATATGAACTACGAAGATAGTAATGATCCAGAAGGGTTATTCTCTGTTCTTGATGATTATAAATATGTTGGTGCTAGTAGAGGTAGATGGTGGACAGATAAAGATATGTACCATCGTTATGAGGATCATGTTCGTGGCCCGCTTGACGGACGCCCGCCTTCAGGAGGGCAATTAGCGATAGATTTTAATAATGACTGGGTGCGAACAGTCAATGATAGTCTATATCATACATACGACAATAACAGCCATCGTTATGTTATAAAAGCAGATTCTACTAAAGATTTGACATACACACTTAATTTTGCAATATTTGAGGCAAAAGATTATTTGCCAGAACAAGTTGATCCTAAAGAACAAGTCCCACCGTATTATGGTAGAAACACGAAATCTATACGTTGGAAATATGGTAGTAAAGTTCCTATAAAAGCAAAACAAATCACGAATCCTGCAAAGTTAGGTGCTATCAATCCTGTTGATTTTGATGGTTTCAAAGGAGAAAGTTGGGTTGGGGTTGGGAATGACAGGCAATATATTCGATCTGGTATTTACCAAATCAGTTCTGCTGGTGCATTGGCTGTTCGTTATGGCATTATACCTCCGTTAAAAAATAATAGTAATCAATCCCCAGTCGAGTGGTGGGAAGATACAAAATATGATCCAGCAATCCAAAATATGGTTGAATTGGCTTGTGAGGCTGAAGGATGGTGCATGGAGGTTGATAATGATTATAAAGAGAACTGGTTCAAGATGAAACATCCTTCTTGGGGTAATGAAACTTTAGATTCAAATTTAGAATTATGGCTATATGGTGATGTTACTAGTAGGACATACCAATATGCTTATTCTGATTTGGGTATTGGTGCTTATAAGCCTGAATATGATGTGTCTATGCCGAAATACGCACTTCTTAATGATGAGTTATGGGGAGAAAACAGTAGTGCTTTTGAGTTGATATTAAAAAAATTAGGTTCATCTTATTATGATTGGTATTATGATGATGTTACGCCTTATATGTCGGAGTCAATATTAAAGGTCAAAGGCAAATTCTATGCTGAAACTAATTTTGCTACTTGGACTTTTCCTGTTACTATCAATGGTAAAACATTTAATAATCAAGGTGAGGCAAAAGCAAAAGTAGGAGGAGTTGCCGATGCTATATGGCCAAGACCTGTGGGTACATGGCGGCGAACATGGAAATACTCTTTAGGATATGTTCGTGAAGATAAGATGCGTGGTGGTGATTTGACAGATCCAGATTGCCATGATTATGGCGACTATTCATGGTATGATTATGATGCAGACCCACAACAACAACCTTGTTTTATGCCAGGTCATCACAGAATGTCCGCCCCAGATGCTGGACAATATGATGGTGAGGATTTGGTCGCCAATCATGGACCGGATTGGAAAATCAATGATACAAATGTATATCTAAATCGAGTATATCTAATTTTGAATCATTGTCGTAAAGTTTTGGATTCTCTTGAATATCGAGGTATTGGATTAGATGATATAGGTGTTGTTATAAAATCCTTTTATGCCAATGGAAATTCGCCTGAAAAGTACAATTCAAAAGCCGCGGCGATTGCCGGTTCAGCGGCTTACTTAGCGGCTGATATTGCTCGTTTGAAAACGGAAAATGGAATTGATTTGGCTGATCCTACAACTTGGAATGCAGCGGCTTTAGGTATAGGTGGAGTTGGATATAATGGGTCTTGTGCTCAAGCCATTAGGACTGTACCTCCTTATGACCCTTATTGGTATTGTGCTACGACTTTTGCTCAATCAGCATTGATTTTTACTTCTGGATTGTTTTATGATAAAAATGTTATTGAATTGTTATTATTGATGAGAGTTATAAGAAATTTGCAAGAAAATTATGTTTATTCACCTTGCACTTTACAAATATCTGGTCTTAGAAATCCTATATCTATAAATATCCCAGGACCAGATTCAACTTATTACAATTTAGGGGAAGCAAGATATTATCTTTATCTTCCAGTTTATCTTGAAAGCAATACTACTAAAATTGTGCGATTTTCAGAAGCACATGATATTCATAATTATGTATTTGAAAATTACTTTAATGATGGAGGATATGAAAATCTTGAAATATATATTAACAATGCGAATATTGGAATTCAAGGCCCGTTAAATCAAGGACAACTTTCTTCTTGGATCATCAAATTCCATTGGGATAGATTCAGTGATGAAATCTGGAAACGGACATACGAAAGAGCAGACTATAGAATTATTGACCCTTTTGGTATAGATACGAGACCGCCTTTAGTTAATAATGAGTTCTTTGAGAAACCAGTGTTATATGATAGTAATTTCCCAGGAGGTTATATAGATTATCCATTCTTCGATGAACCTGGCTTTTATGATGATCCATTAAGGACTTGGAGTAATTATGTACCTATATATAAAATACGGTGTGAATCTGTTTATATGGAAGATTTGGAAGGGTTAGAGAATGAAGTAGAATATATTTTTGATTTTGAGGGTGGAGATCTGTCTGATAAAATGGATGTCCAGTTGTTTACACGATATTACGATTGGACATTAGATATGGATGTCGGTGATGTTGCTGGTGGTTTTGAAGATTCTTGGGCGGCCTATGATGATGATATTGGTAGTTGGACAGTAACAGTAAATAGTAAAGACAACGCAGAATCCAGAGGCAGTCCTGCGGACAACTATGGCATACCGTCTGATCCGGAGAATATAGACTTGGGTGTGTTACCTATGTTTCCTTTAAAACCTAGGATACAGACTCAAAAAGTAAAATTAAATGATGTGTGGTTTGATCACGTTTGGTCAGACGCCCCTTTATGTAAGAATCAAGTAGAATATAAATTACTACGTTGGCACATAGAATGGTCTCTACTATATAACTATGGTGCTTCACATATTACTCCTCAAGGAGGTATTGATTCTCCGAATCACTTCTATATAGGAGGTGCTACTGTAACAGAAAATAGCCCTATGATATATCAGATGCAGTTCCGTAACAAAACTACTAAAAAGGTAGGATTGATTTCGGAAATCACAAATAATATACCTGCTATTTATACATTAACATTAGAGAATCCAGAAGACTTAGATGATATAAGTATAAATGGTACTCCTATCACAACGTTTCCTCATGCCCAAGATTGTTATGATGGTCAAGAAATATCAATCTTATGTGAAGATGATGACTTCGGTTATTGGATAACACCTGATGGTGATGAAGAAGATAATCCGTTGGCTTTTGGTATAACAGGGCATACAACTATAACAGTTAAGAAGCCAAAAGTACCAGCAACAATAACGGTTGAAAATAATGGATATACTAATATATATGTAGACGATGAAGAGATAACAAGTTTTCCGCATATTATTAACACCTATGTAGGTGCTAAAATCAAGTTTTACTGTGGTGATCCTGGTTTTTATTATTCATGGCATGTTGTTTTTGAAGATTCAAGTTGGGATGTATTCTATAATAACAATCAATACGAAGTTGTTCAAGATGGTAGAGTGTTCCCATATTTTTAATTATAAATTATGAAATAATATAGAAATTTCATTCCCTTCCCTTGCCGATGGTAGTAAAGTTTTTTAGTTTTCCCTAACCACTACCATCGGTTTTATATAAATCCCGTTCCTTTATTTCTAAAAGAACGGGAATTTTTTCAAACACAACTTAAACAATATTTTGTGAAAGCCAGGATTGCACGGTATTTATGCTATCCTGTCACTCAATCATAGGCATCACCTATCCCTTTCTTTAACTATCCTGAATTTCAGACAGATCTGCTATCCAGGCGTTTAATAGTTTTAATTCTTCCTTCGGAAAATATCCTTTAGATACCATCATGTCATAGCATTGTTGAAGATTTTCTATAATAAAATTTTCTCCAGATCGTAAAGGAAGTAATTGTAATTCTTCACAAATTTTATGATTCCACTTGTATCCGGGCACTTCTTCTTCAAAATCTTTCATTAAATCATGTTTATTTCGTTGTTGATTTACAGTAGGTTCATGGAATGCAACCCCCCAATCACAAGTCCATATAATACGTTGTGCAATAAAACTCCTCCAAATATCAGTCATTCGGAAAGAACAATAAGAAGGTAAATATAAAAGTGGGTATGCTTTTGGAAGCCATGTTGTATTTTGACTATTAAATGGACACCATGAATTTTCTTTAAGAATTAAAACCCATTGACTTTGTTGAAATTCAAATGAATCAGAATTATTAAATATCAACCTCCATAAAGCGTCAACATCTGGATTGCCAAGAACTAATCCTTGTCGAATTGGACAAAAAACAGATTTTACAGGTAGTAAAGAAATATCTGGAGGTGTGTTTTTAGTATGATATAAAGAGAACCCTCTAGGCCATATAATTGTTTGTGGTTCTGTAAAATAAGAATACACATTAACCCACCCAAAATTATGAATAATATGTCCAAATACATAAGGTTGATATAAGAAACCATAATTAGATAATGGGAAATTATCATCATCTGTTTCAAGAATTATTTGAGCCCCTTCTTTAATAGCAAGAAGATATCCGATATTTTTACGAGAATAGTGTCTTAGTGGGCATTTTTGCGATAATTGAAATTGTAATTTTTTTTGTGCCTCAATACTATAAAATTCACAATTTTCTAATTTAAAATCAGATGGACTATTAACATCTCCTATTAAAATAAAACGAAAATTATTACAATCACAAACTTTACTTATTGATTTAAGAACCGAATTTGGAGGTGAAATTGAAGTAACAACAACTGCCGTTTTGGTACTCATTTTAATGTCCTTTTAGAATAGTTTTGATTGTTTTGTCAAAATACATCCTGGACTGATAAACAAACGCTCTCTGTATTTATTTGTTTTTGACCTTGTTATTTCTTCTTTTTTTGAATAAGTACTATATCCCCCGCTACTTTTCCATTTATGTATTCTCCATCCATCTTTTATTAAATTTTCATATTCTCCTTCATATCCTGCAAGCACAATATGAAAGCGATTGTCTTTTCCTTTTTCTAAACACCATTTTTCAACCTCATTATTTATATTTTTATCTTCTTTTATGTATATATTACTACGTCTCATATTTAAAGAATAAGGAGGATCAAGAAATACACCACATTTTCCAAACTCAAGTTGCCAATTTCCACTTAATACTTTTTTCCAATGTCCGCAAGTAACTTTTATATTTTGAATACGATTTTTTTATTTTTTTAAGTATTTCATATGGATTTTTATTTATACATCCTGGATTTGTTAATAAATGAGGTAAACAATCCCATGTTTCCTGCATGTTTCTAGCATTACAAGATGCACAGTATATCTAATATCCAGCAAGTTCTGCATCATACCATTTTGGATCATTAATAAGATTTTTATATAAATATTGTTCTTTTTTTATAAGTGTTTTTCTTCTTGCAGTTGATTCTGCTTGATTTACTGGCCAATCACACCATTTAGCCGTTTCTTCTGGTGCAAACTGAATAGCCCGCCAGACGTTGGCAATGCGTCCGTCTATGTCGCAGACAATCTCATTGGGCGTATTGTGCTTTGACGGCGGCCTGCGAAGAAGAACAGCCTCGCTGCCGAAGAACGGCTCGATGTACTGCTTCACGTCGCCGATGTATTTCCATACGACATCGGCGATTATGCGTTTTGACCCGAAATAAGGAAATGGGGCTTTTAATTTTGTGTCAAATTTTATTTTATTTTCCAAAATCACACCTCATATGCTGTTTTTTGACATGGTTTTTAAAATACTAGTATAAGTATTTTTATAATCCTCTGTCCTCCAAAAGCCCATTTAAGAGGACAGAGGACGCCATTTTCATACCTCTAAAATTGATCCATTTGGAGTGGAATATACGGTTTTGGTTGATGATAGGGTACATCACGATTTTTTCTGTATATTCCACTTAATCAAGCATAAGCATCACCGATTCCTTTCTTTTTTTGTGTTAATGGCACATATACATTTCATATATAATACTATAAGGATGAAACAATGACAATCTTTTTGTTTTTGATAGTCTATTTATAATAATTTTTATTGCTTCTTCTGATTTTTCTATGCCTATCCAATTCCGGTTTAATCGACTAGCAGAAAATATAGTTGTTCCAGAACCAGCAAAACAATCCATAATTAAATCATTTTCGTTAGAAGAAGTAGATATGATTAAATCTATTAGTTTTTTATTTTTTTGAGTTGGGTATTCTGGATACTGTGGGTCTTTATAGTTCCATATATCTTGCAATTTTTTTCCTATTTTTCTTTTTTCATCTGCATATATTATTTGTCTTGGATTTCCTGTTTTTGACCAGTCAATTAACCCATCTTTATATAATTGTTCTAATTTATCTGATTTAAACATCCAATGCCTTCCTTTAGGAGGAGAAACCCCTCTCCACGCTTTTCCAGTAACGCCATGTACAGTTTCTCCGGGTGCAAAAAGAGTATTAGTTGTATATTTTCTTCCTTTACTATCTGTTTTGTTATATAATTTATTTAGTTCTTCTTCAGACATTTTTATTTTAGGTCCATTCCATGTGTACTCTTTAGATTTTGTATAGAATAAAATTAAATCTTCTATATTCCCATATGCTTTTCTTTTAAAATTTTTTGAATTGCATTTTATTCGTGTAATGTCATTTCTAAAATTTTTTATCCCAAAAATTTCATCTAATATTATTTTAACATAATGTCCAATTTTATAATCTATGTGTAAATAAAAAGACCCTGTTTCGGACATTAGTTCTCTTATTAAAATTATCCTTTTTCTTAAATATTCTATAAAATCTTTTCCTTTTAATGTGTCTTCATATGCTATTCTGGATTTTTTAATAGAACTAACTGCATTTGCTTTATCGTCACTTATTCTAAAAACAGTATTTGTAGAAAAAGGAGGATCAATATATACTAGATCTATTGTAGATTGCATATTTAATTCATTTAGCATATATTTCATTGTATAATAATTATCGCCTATAAATAATTTATTTTTAGATAATATATCATTTGATTTTTCTATATTTACAGAAATTGATTCAGATAATATGTCTTTTTCTGATTTTTTACCATCGTACTTTAATCTCATACTATTTCATCCTTGAAAAATCAGATAAATCTATTATTTTACCAGAACTAATATTTTCTATATGTGTTACCATTATTATTTGAATTTTGAATTTTCTAGATACTTTTTCCAAAAGTAATTTTACATTATGTTGATATTCTTTAGATACATTCTTAAACGGTTCATCTAAAAACATAATATTTCGTAAAGGCGGTTTTGATAAAATAATACCAGATAATCGCAAAGCAAATGCCGCTACATCTATAATGCCCCCTCCAGTATCTTCAATAGGATTTCTTTCTTTTCCATCCTGAAAAAACACTAATTTCGCTTCTGTTTTACCTCTTTTTCTTTCAAAAAGAATTTTAAATTCATAATTTTTATCTGGAAATATAGATTGAACACATAAAGAAACAACTCCGGCTATTTTTTCATGCGCTTGTTGCTGTATTTTCTGAGATATTTGCTGTATTATTTTTTGTGCTTTTATTGTATCTTTATATTTTCTTTTTATTTGTTTTTCATTTTCAAATTCTTCCTTTAACTGATCCTCTAATCGTAAATATTTTTCTAATAAAGGATTTATTTTTTCTCTGTATTTAGAAATCATCAAGAACATCCTTCCATTTTTTTTGAAATTCATTTAATTTTTGTTCGATGATTTTTTCTTTATCTTTGATTTCTTTATTTATTTTCTTTACCTGTTCTTCCCCTTCTTCTAGTGAATTTATATTAAATTCTGCTTTTAATTGAGAAAGCAGTTGTTCTACTGCACCATGCGCTTTATTTGACATTTGTTTAGCAAATTCTATTTTTTCTGTAAGATCATTGTATTGTTCCGTTAGGTTTTTCATGCGGACTCCTCTATAATTTTTTGTATTATCTTTTTTACAGGTTTAGTGACATCTTCTTTTTCTATTCTGTATTTCAATGCTTGAACAAAATCTAAAGTAGAGTGTCCTAGTTTTTTCATTTCACTAAAAAACCGAATTAGTGATTTTTCTGTTTCTTCTGTGTCTTCTTTGTGTTTTATTTCTGTTTCTAAAAACAAATCTTCAGATATATTCAAATAATAAGGATCAACTTTTCCATTTTCATTTAATATGCCTATTCTAGGTTTATAATCTTTTTGGTCGGAATGAAGTCTCATTAAAGAACCGCAATTAAATATATTTGTTTTATTGATTTTAGTAAAAAATCCTTTATGATTATCTCCTATAATAACTGTATTATACTGCAATAATTCTTTTCTATGTTTGCCTATTTTAGATTTGTTTTCAGCGTCTTTATATCCTTTTCCATCTATCCAGTTATATTCATGAATTACGGATATATTTACACAATCAGTGTTGTGTGGTTTTGTTATTTTTTTTCCATACCCAAATCCTGTTATTTTTACATTAGATTTTATTTCTAATGGAATTGAAGATAATGGCTGAATAATACCGCTTAAAATTAAAGTATAATATGCGCTCTTTTTTAATTTTTTCATGTTATGAAGAGGCATATCATGTTGTCCTGGGATAGCATATATTGTAGGTCGATTTCTCCTATTATTGAAAAATTGAATTATCCAGTTAATGAGTTCAGGTGGACTATTCCATCGGTCAAACACATCTCCAGCGCATATAATAGGACATTCTAATTTTTCAGATAAGTTGCAAATTTCTTTTAATGGTCTTTCCATTGCGGAAAACCAATCTTTTTCCGCACTTCTCCATACAGGAGGAGAAATAGACAAGTGCCAATCAGAACAAACAATAGCAATGGCTATATTTCCATTTTTCTGTGGCATATTGGGCATTTTCCTTTGATTAAGTCCCTTCTTTTCTTTTCTAAAAATAATACCCGTTCATTTTCTTTTTTTTCTTTTATTTTTTGTTCATTGATAGAAGATATAATTCTATAAATAGAGTCTTTTTTAGAAGATAATAAAGAACAAGTTTCAATTAAATTTTTTATATCATATGGAATTTCTGGAATAGATTTTATATTTTCTGTATTATCTTTTATATTTTGTAAAATATCAGATAATATTTTGTTGTTTGCGTTTATTTCATAAAGTTTCTTAAATTCATTAGATAGATTTATCCATCCATTTTGAAAATAATTTAATTTTTTTATGGTTTCCTGATGCTTGTTTCCCCCTTTTATTATCTTAGAAATCTTCTCTATTTTTGTTTGTAAAAAATCATTTTCTTCTTTTATTTTTTCAATTTCTTTTAAGTCTTTATCTATATTTATTGTGTATTCAAGATCATCCTTTTGTTCGTTTATTTCTTTTATTCTATTTGATGTAAATTTTAATTTATTTGAAATATTACGGACTTTATTTGATATATTAGATAAAGAAGAATCAATGATACTTAAATTTACAATAGAGTTTAATCGTTTTGATATTTCTCCGGGAGTGTCCTTAAACCAAAAAGGGTAATCAAACTGTCCTTGAAAATTCATATCGGATATGTTTAATATTTTATTCACTTCTTCTGGAGGCTCAGATCGAAATGCTTTTAATGTTTTATCTCCTATTTTATATTGATTTTCTTTTTTACTGCGGATTCTTCCTATTTTAATTCCATCTGCATATAAAAAGACAGATGTCTTTTTTTCATTGTCAGAAATATAACTAGTTCCAGACGGTTTATTTCTTGTTACTAATCGAATGGCTTTTATAATAGTGCTTTTACCAATATCGGTATGTCCTTTTATTGTAGTTACATATTTATCAAAATGTAATACCATAAATTTATGGCACTTAAAGTTTTTTATTTTTATTTTAGAAATCATAATTTGTTAAAAACAACCTTGCCTTGCCTTGTCTTGCCACGCCGAGCCATGCCAAGCCCCGCCAGGCCCAGCCAAGCCCTGCCGTGTTTCTATTTAATTATCATTCTTTTTTCTCATAATTTTCAATATTTCTTCTTTAATATCGTATAATAAATAAACAATTTGCCGTTTAACGTCTGTTATTTGATGAATACAATAACAAACCGTAAAGCAGACAGAGAAAACAACAGACAATAAAATCCCAGCCCATATGCAAATCGTACTCATTCTAGTTGTCCTAAGAAATGTTCAACCGCTTTTAATGTGCTAGTTCGTATAACAGCATCCCTATAAAATTCAATAACATATGGATTTTTCCCTATTTTATATATTCGACCTAATATTTTTTCAGTTAAACTATCTATACAAAACCAACTATTCCCATGTGTGTATGTTTTTTTTGCTTCAATGAATTTACACCCTCGATAGATACGCCTCATCCTATGCCTTTCGATGTATAAGATATGATTTTAATTTATATGTACTATAATCCGCTTTTTATACCAGCAATCACGCCTTCTATAATTGCTTTAATTGTATCCGGATCCGGTTTTTGTTCTAATGAACCGACATTAACTTCAATATCTTTTCGTTTCACATGTAAATCTGTAGTTTTACTAAAATACAGCACCTTTGTAGTGCTGATTATATCATGCGAAATTAAATGTCGTTTTCCATCCATAACAACCCATGTGTCAATTACTTGCTGTTGATGAGAACAACCAGCCAAAAGAAGAATAAGCAAAAGACCTAAAGTTTTCATCGCATTTTTACCTCGATTAAAGCGTCAATAACTCGTACCAATTTCCAAACAATCGCTTCTTCATCGCAATCTGTACATATATTACGTCTAACAATTTCTGAAAATCGAAGATTAAACGTTTCTTTTTTTCCTTTACCATCGCAAAGAGCGCATGTATGCAATTTTCGTTTTGTATGTAATGTAAATGTTCCTGGAAAAAGATGAAGGTACATTAACACCCATCGTTTTATAATATCTAAACGATGATCTCTCGCACATTTCCAGCATATGGTCGCGCCTAACGATTCCGAAAAATAATCATGAATATCGTCTTTTTTATAAAACTGAGCGCAACACCAACACATTTTCATTTATATCATACTCCTTATTTCGTTTTTTAACGATTTTTTTACCGCCATATCGCTGTTTTTAATCGCTATTTCTATAGTTTCTTTAATTTTCTTTAATAAAAGCGGTAAAATACCAGAAATCAGATCTCTTGCAGCACAAATACTATTGCAATGCTCTACATCGCAAACATCGTATTCGTATATTGACGCAATAAGTTTTTCGACTTCCTTTTCAAGATTTGGTTTTATGCCTACAGAAGAATGTAAACACATTACATTATTGATATAAACTTCATATCCTATTTCTTCTCTAGAAAGCGAACTAAAAGAAAAATGACCTTTTATTCCAGCATTTAATAAAGTCTCATGAAACGTGGTTTCCCATATTTTTTGAATATCTGATACACTTGTACTGTCCAATAAATGATAAGGAAATTTTTTTAGATATTTTATATTTACATCAGAATAAACTTCAATTTGTTCCATATTATCTTCCTTTCAATAATAAATTAAAATCTTCCATATTTACGATTCCATCTTTATTTAAATCAGACGAATCATATATTTTATAATATTTATCAACCCAATAGGTGTTTCCATCAAACCACCACCTCATAAAACATTCTGTTTCTACATTTAATGCTCGATTAAGCCCATACACTTCTACTCGTACTTCATTTGGGTCAAATGGTATTGGTTGCTGAAATCCTTTACGAATTTTATCTCGATATAACCAATGTTCAAACATGGCTTGAAGTCGTTGTCTTTTAACCTCGTGTATTCTCCTCCAAAATGTAGGATAAACAATACTATTTGGGTCGTTTTCTAAACGATTTAAGAAATCTTCTAAACGAAGATATTCAATCAATTCTTCTCTGCAATTTGGATCGACAATACAAGAGCCGATACTAGATAAAAAATTAGGATCATCTGGAGATAAAAAATGATAACTAAATAAAGACGAAATTACTACGCTCAATACATAGGTCATTGTTCTATCTCCTGAAATGTTCTTTTAAATCGTTTTACCATATCTGATAACTCTTTTGGGTCATCAGTCATTCCTGCACAATCTATCATATGATAATCAATATCATATTGTGTTAAAATTCCAAACACCCACGGAAATAAAGATTTCAGCATTTTTTCTATGTTTTTCGGTTTTCTTTTTTCTTCCATTTTATTCTCCTGACTATGAAAAAAACTCAAGGATTTCCTTTTTTGCTTTTTTGGATTTTGCTATTCTCTTTTTTTCAATTCGACTTAGCGGTACTATTTTAGGTTTCTTTTCTGCTAATAATTTCCATTTTTTTCCTAATGCGACTAAATCTGAAGTTCCATATAAAAACTCTCTGATTTCATCCTCGATTTCTATTTTCTTAGAAAAGAAATCTGACGCATACCCATTTGGAAAAGTAGATAAACGAGACATAATCTCCGCTCTTGTCCATTGTCTTAACAGTTTTTTTAGTCTTTTTGTTTTATTCATATCGTATATCTACAGGTCTTCTATGTTCTGTACTGCAATGTTTACATATCCATTTATCATTTTTGGCTTCATTTATAGATAGTTCACTTAATTTTCCACAAACAAAGCACCATCTAATTATTGTTTTTTCTTTCTGCATTTCATTTTCCTGAATATCTCTATTATATTATCAGCGGAAACGATTTGTAAAAAGTCTTCTAAATGGAAAATAAAAAAAGAAATTATTTCTGGTTTTGTGTATATTCTTTCTCTTTTTTTATTTATTTCATAAAAAGGAAGTAAATGTCTTATTTTCATATATTGGTTTATTTTTATATTTAACATCTGTACTAATTTAGAAGGTAAAAAAATAAGGGACGTTCTTTTGTCCCTTTTTGTAATTAAAGCCCAGAATGGAGTCCCTGCGTTTTTATGGTCTGTTATGGCCTGTATTAGAAAATCTTCATACGGTTGAATTTTCATAGTATCTGATTTATCTATTAAATCAGACACAGAAAAACCAGAATACCCTCGTTTTATTTCAATCGTCATCAGATCTAATAATGGCTGTCCTATAGGGTCAATGGCTTGTATATCTCCATATTGTCCAAAAGTCTTTTGTGAAGAATAGGAACGAATTTTAGCCCTTGCGCCAGATGCGCTGGTTCTCCAAAAAATATCGTCCCTTTCCCCATTACTCCACCATAACCCTAGTCTTTTACTTATTTCCCGTTCAAAATTAGATCCTTTTCTGGAAGGTTTTCTCATGCTTTCTCTTTAATAGAATCCCATTTATTGACGTAAAACTTACCAAAAACACCTCGAAATGTGCCGATCCCAAGAGCCCTTCCGCCTTCTTCAAACAGGTTCAGGATTTCCTGTTCTTTGATTTCACGGTTTGGGAAAAGGGATAATTCAAATTCAATCGACCATGGCGTAGGCAATGTAGGCCGCTCTTTTGGATTTGGAATGCCTTTATCCAATCGAGCCACTGAGCGATGAATGTAGATTTTACTTTTTAGGTCGAAATCCCCTTCAAATTTCCCAAACTCAATGGGTTTTCCATTTCGTAAAATTGGGATATAAGCGGGCGATATTTGAACAAACGATAAACAAGCGTTGCAAATATCTTTGAATTTTCTCTTATCCCTCAGTCGTTTGGGCGCAGAATTGGTATTGTGGGCCGACAAGAACGACATAATGTTCAGGGCCGGTATGGTAATAGTTTTGGAATTTCCCGGAAGAAAATACAGTTTTTGCCAGCATTCTAGTTTTGTGTCGTTGTCGCCTGCGTAGCGGTCGAACATCAGATCCGTGATTCCGCATAATTCTACCTTTCGTCTGATAATTTCGGTTGCCTTGTTAATTTTTACAGTTTGCATTTGTTCTTCCTTTCTTTCATTCTTCCCTTGTTTATATTTTTAATAATAACCTTGCCTTGCCTTGTCTTGCCACGCCGAGCCATGCCAAGCCCCGCCAGGCCCAGCCAAGCCCTGCCGTGTTTCTATTTAATTATCATCTCCATGAGATAGAATATTTTCATTTTTCTTGTATTTTCTCCAAAATTTTTTTTGTAAAAACATCAATTCTCCTTTAACAAAAAAGACCCCGTATTTTTTACATATCTTTTTCCATCTCTCTTTTGTTGTTTTATGATTTTTCAATACAGATATTTCAGTCCCTTTTATTGGAAGTTGAACCAAAGATAAATTAAAAATATATTTATCCGTTTGAACAAAATCTACAATGCTTTTATATTTTTTACAATCGGAAGACAATGCACCGTTAAAATACGCAATCGCAGTTTTTTCCCCAACCCATTGTAAACCTTTTATATTATCTGAAGTGCATCCTGCAATGGCTTTTACAAAAACCCATTGGTCTGGATTTATTTTATACAACTCCTTAAATCTCCTTAATGTCATTTTTATTCTTTTTTGAGGATTATATATACTGACATTATGGTTTATCAGTTGAAATAAATCTGAATCGGACGAAATAACTATAATCGGAATATCTCCGTATTTTTTACAATGATACGCAATTAAATCATCCCCTTCAAATCCATCCTGATAAAAATTATTTTTGTATCCTAATCTAGGAATAATCTTTTCTCGTAAAAGAGTAATTTGTTTTGTAAAAGAAGTTTGCCTTCTTTTTTCTGCTTTAGATTTTACTCTTTCTTTTCTTTGCCATTTATAAAGAGGATATATTTCTTTTCGTTTGTTTTCTCCATAGTCCCAATAAAAAGAAATTTGATCTGTTTGAAATAAAACCTGTGAATACAAAACTTCTTTCAAAAAACCCTGAATAACGCCTGTCTTTCTTCCTTTATAAACCGTATCTTCATGCGAATAAAAAGCGCGGTGACATAAATAATTACAATCAAAAAACAACCAGGGTGTTTTATCTGTAGTTTTTTTAATCATATCTTTTTTTTCGATTTAATTTACACTGGTCTTCTATGTAATTCCAAACTTGTCCTACCAAAGATCGAAGTTCTTTTTCCGCCCCTTTCTTTTCTATTCTTTTAATTAGTTTATCCCGTGTTTCCTGCATATTAAATTCTGTCGCTACAATTGAATTTTTATTCTTTTTCCAGTGTCCTTCCTGAATTAAATAGTCCACACAAGAACCAATATCGTCAATTCCATAAGAATGATAAATTGGAATAATGCAATTTCGTTCTTTTCCGCTGAATCTGTTTTTTTCTATCTGAATTTGACATTGGATTCCGATTTGTTTAGTTTTCCCTTTTATTGTTTTCTTTATCTTTTCTCTAATCGAACTCCACATTTCTATATTAGCGTAGAATTTCAAAGAATCCCCTCCAGATCGTGTTTTCTTTTTGAAACCAAATCCTAAATTTTGTCTGGTTTGGCTGATAATAATTAAAATAGAACCTGTTTTTCTAAGAATAGAAATAACTTTTCTTAAATTTGCGGAATTTTCTTTTGCTTTATTAACATTATACGAACCGCTTATTGTCCTCCCTTTTCTATGCGCTTCTTTTTGCTCGCTGAATTTCTCTATTTCTGCTTCACTGGCTAAAGAGTCCATCGAATCTAATATGTAAATAAACGGTTTTCCTTCTCTGTAAGCATCGTCAATATGATAATAAAATTCTTCTACTGTAGAAGAAAAAACAGGCAAGCGGGATTTCCGGTCCATCGAAGGAGTTTCCATCCTCTCCAATACCCGCTTGCCAAAAAAATATTCTATATTCATAAACGCCCCATTTTCAGAATTATCATAAATAAACCTGTAATTATCAAAATTGGGGTTGATAGACGCTTCCGCTAAACAAGTCAGACAAGCAAATGTTTTTCCGCTGGCAGAATCTCCAGCAAATAAATAATACCCTCCTTTCGCAAAACCATGAAATGGATTGCCTGTACAGCATAGATTTAATAATGTACTTCCAGTACTTAAAAAATCCTGTTCTGTTAATTTATGAATAGGTGTTTTTTTCATAAGTTCTTTTTTGATTTTTTCGGCTTCCATGATTTAATACCCTTAAAATAAGAAATGAGTGGGGAGTTTTAAGTACGAACCATTCGTACTATGTTGTTTTTTTTTAATGAAAGGAGGGACTCCCCACTCACATGAAGGCCTATTTTTTCTTTTTCCTTGACTTTGGTTTTACGTCTTCATCATCGTCATCTTCATCATCTTCATCATCGTCATCCTCATCATCGTCATCTTCATCGTCGTCATCGTCTTCATCGTCTTCATCGTCATCTTCATCGTCATCTTCATCATCGTTATCTTCATCGCTGTCGTCATCGTCTTCATTATCATCGCTGTCATCTTCATCATCGTCATCATCATCGCTGTCATCTTCATCATCGTCATCATCATCGCTGTCATCTTCATCATCGTCATCATCATCGCTGTCATCTTCATCATCATCTTCAGAATCTTCTACATCAATTTCATCATTTTCATCTTCCTCCGCTTCTTCTTTCTTTTTACTCTTAGCAGGTTTTCTTTTACTAACCGGCTTCTTTGTTTCTTCTTCATCTTCTGAAGACATATCCTCTATTCCTCTCATTGCCGCTTTAATTTCTTCAGCCGTAGGAATAATCAGAATATCATCCAGACAAACTGCTTTCTCAACCAGTTCTTCATCCAAATCTTCTTTTCTTGGTTTGAATGTAATGTCAGAAACCTTATAAGAAGTTTTTCCACCAAAAGAGTTTGTTTCAATTCCCAGTTTTAATGAGGCACCGCCTTCTGGATCTGCAAAATTATCCATATTGTCATCATCATCTTCATACGCATTATCCAGTGCTGCATCCAGTTGTTTTCCAAAATAAAAATGAGAAATATCCCAAAGTTTCACTTTTCCAGGATCTTCATTATCTTGGACATTAAACAGTTGTCTTTTTGACGGGAGAAGACTATCAATAATCTCTTGATCGGATTCTGGATCTCTTTGCAATTTAGAAACATATTCACAAATTGGACACTCACTCCCGACTGTCCGAGCAGGGCAAATAAACCACTTGTTATTAGGCCCTATATTCCTATGCACCCAGAAAGTTCTTTCCCAGTAAGGCATTCCTTCATCTGCCATTGGATTCCCCTTCCCAGCAATAAAAGGAATAATATCAATCCTGACAGATTTCTCATTTTTTAACTGGAATAACTCCATCCCATTAGGAACTTTAAAAGTTTGAGGCTCATTCCCCCTTTTAACTTTCTCCATACGTTTCCTAGTGGCGGCGGCAGTGCTCATTCTTTGTTTACGTTTTTGCGCTTTCTTTGACATAAAGGTACTCCTGTTCTGTTAAAAATGGATAAACAATTACTCTAAAAGAACGTCTTCTAGAGGTTCTTGTTTTTGTTTTCATTTTCTCGTTTTGATTTATACACAGCAAAAGTAATCAATCTTGCAATAATATAAATCCATAAAGGAAATATTACAAATACAGCAAGGAACTCAACCATTTTTTTTGCCTTTCTTTCTTCTTTCTTTCCTATTTTTTTCTAAGATGGAGTCCACTACTTCTTTTCCCGCTTCTTTTACTTTTGGAGTGGAGAAATAGGACTGTCCATGCAACCTAACCTCATTTTCTAACGCTTCTTTTCTTTGTACAACAGCCGTCACGGCTGAAGTACACACATCTACTTGATATTTCAGATTTATTACTTTTTCTTGGGATACCTTATACTCATTAGATTGTAAAATTGCGCTATTAACAACGGCTTCTGTTATTTTCACACTTTCTGGAATATTATGTTTATTAGGATTTATTCTGATATCTTTGTCCAAATCAGCCCGAATAAGGTCAGATTCTACTTTTGCCGCTTCTAACGCTTTTTTAAGTTTGGCTAACTTTTTAGCCCACTTAAAATAAAGTTTTGGCTGTTTTATCCACTCTTTATCCAGATTTAATATATCAATATCTAAAAACTGATTTCCCATAATTTATCCCTCTATTCTTATTATCACTCTATTGGCCGGAAATTATTTCATAACATCCAGAAATTAGTCCCGCAGACTTACAATCATACCAATTATCCTGAAAAACTCGTATCACTTGATATGCTCTTGCAGATAAATTACCCCCATTTAATAAAACCGACTTAGCATATCCTAAAATCAACCATCGAATAGATTCTGCATCGTCATTTTCTATGGTTTTTAATACATCTGCTATTTCTTTCCATTTTGTTTTTGTATTGAAAAGAAGTCTAGCGATAGTAATTCCCTGATTTTCAGAAATAGAAGAAGAAATTGCATTTAATTGTCCTTCTTTACTTTTAATGTCTCTAATTTGATGTAAAACAACTAATGCTTTTCTAGCACTCCCTTCTGATACATCGACTATTTTATCAATTACTTCTTCAGATAATTTTATTTTTTCTTTTTTACAAACACTAGATATAAGTTTCTCTATTTCTTTATCAGATAAAGATTTTACAGAAATCTCTGTACATCGAGTTCTTATTGTTTTTATAAGTCTATTCGGTTCTGTAGTACAAAGAATAAAATAAACATGAGAAGGCGTATCTTCTAAAAGTTTCAAAAAAGCATTTTGAGCGTCATTTGTTAATTTATGGCATTCATCTATGATCCATACGCGACTTTTTCCGCTAATTGGAGAAGATACCATAGCAGAACGTATTTCTCGTATTGTGTCAATTCCCTTAAAGTCAGCACAATTATTTTCTATTAAATCCATTTTTCCACAATCTACTTTTTTAGATAAAATCCTAGCCAATGTTGTTTTTCCACAACCGCTAGGTCCGGTGAGTAAAATAGCATGTGGAATAGTATCTTTTTCTATCATTTTAGATAGAGAAGATACGGCTGATTCCTGTCCTATCACATCTTTTAATTTTTTAGGTCTATAAATTTTATAGAGTTCTTTCATTATTTATGCCCAAATTGAAATATATGTTTATAGTTCATCCATACAGACTCAATTCGTCTTTCTCTTATGTCCATTGTATCTTTTGAATTTGACGCACAACATTGAATATCATATTGGATTTTAGTCCATCCATTATCTTCAAGTTCTCTGTATATAGTATTATCATACCCACTTAGCATAACTTTTCCTTTTATTTTTAATAAAATTGAAATTAGTTCTTTATGATCTTCATCTGACATTTCATGTTCATAATTTTTATCTTTTCTAGTAGATAAAACATAAGGAGGATCTAAATAGAAAAATGTATCTTTTGTATCATATTTTGGAATAATTTCTCTATAATCAAGATTTTCCATCTGCACTAAAAACAAACGTCGATGTACTTGTGGAAGATTTTTTACTGTATTTAAATACTTAGAAATGCGTTCATTAAATAGCCGATTAGCGGCGTTTATAGAATATCCCCATGTTCTCATATTTCCGCTGAAACTTTGACGAATAAGCACAAACCAGTTTACGGCTCTTTCTATTTCATCTTCTGGATCTCTGTTTTTTCTTGCATATATAAATTCTTCTCTAGAATAAGGAATAAGGTTTATTTGTTCATAAAATTTATTAAACTTTTCCTTATCTCTCAAAACTCTAAATAAATTAACTAAACCAGAAAGAGAATCATTGTACACTTCGATTTTTGAAGGATTCTTTGCAAATAATAAAGACGCGGCACCTCCAAATACTTCAACATAAGTAATATGATTCGGTATATACTTTAATAATGTTTTTAATGAATAAAATTTACCGCCATACCATGTAATTGGACTTCTCATACCGATTCCTTGTATTTTTTCTTTTCATTCCATGATTGATCTATATCACAAACTTCCGCTTCAATCTCTAATGGAACATTGATCCACTTCCAATGTTTTCTTATATCTTCTGTCATTACTTTTTTTGACATATGCAAATAATCTTTTAATTCTCCTTTATATACATCTGCTATAATACTATCATGAATCTGCCCTACAATTATCGTTTTCATTTTATATTTTCTTAAAAGTTTTTGCAGTCGGATTAAAGACCATAATAAAAAATGAAAAGAAATTCCCTGTATTGGATAGTTAATCACCTGGTTTCTTTTGTATATTCCCTCTACATAAAACCCAGTAAGCATATAAAAACCGCCTGTTTCCAGATATGATTCCCACCATAATTTTTTCCACTGATTATAAGTCTTAAATGTCTGATTCCAGAATTTGTACTCTACTTCCTGAATATGTTTTTCAAACGTCCCCGGCAATGGCTTTTTTTCTGGATTGCACTCGCCTAATTTCTTAATTCCTTTTTTCTTTAGATGTTCATATAAAGATTTTCCATTAGGTAATGTCAAGTTCAATCGACTTATATTCCCCCATAAATTCTTAGCGCAATCAATATAGTAATCTCCATAAAATTGTGGAAAAACAAAATTATTTTTTCCGCAATATCGAATGTCCTTATTTACTTTATCTTTTGATAAAATAAAACATTCCTGAGCGGCGTCTCTATGCATATCTCTAGAAGGATCTGTAATGTATTTAATCATATTCGGATCTTTGTGATAACAGGTTGATCCGCAAACTTCAATTCTCCCGTAATCTATTTCTACTAATTGATTTCCTTTTCTAGGAATAAAACACTTCCGAATTAACTCCGCTATCCAGGGAATACGGATCGGAATATTCTGGAAATTAGGAGAATCGCAAGAACTTCTAAATGTAGCGGCTATTCCTAAATTAAATACAGGATGAATAAACCCATTTACAGATTCTCTAAAAATGCCTTTTAGATAAGTACTTTTTATCTTTTTAAGTTTTTCTAAATGAAGATATTCCTGAACAAACGGATGGTCTATTTTTTCTAAAACCGATTCATCGGCTTTATACCGATTTCCAGAAGCCGTTCGATATGGATTAGGAATTTTCATTTCTTTGAATAAGATTGTTCCTAGTTGTTCCCTAGATCCAAATTTTGTTTTATGTCTGTATATCTTTTTCCATAATTTTCCTATTTTACTGGATTTGATTTTTTCTGTTCTTTCTTTTATCTCTATCGAAACACTTTCTGTTGTTTTTTCCAGATAATCTAAATCTACACGGATTCCATTGGACTCTACTTTTGATAAAGCGATTGTTCCATCATGAAGCAGTTGATACGCCTGATTATTTACTGGTTTTATACCCATATCTTAATTTTTTCATATAAAAAATAAAAAAGAAGCATCAGTATAGTTTTATCTTATTTTTGTCTTTTTCATTTCTTAAATGGCATTTTAACCATTTTTTATGTTTTTCTGATTTACAAACAGGCAAATACTTCAATATATTATCATTCTTATCTTCTGAAATAATCTTATAAAAATCTAAAAAATCATCCGATGGGTTTCTTATGTTTTCTAAAATAAATTTTTTATACTCTTTAATTTCATTTTCATATTTACTTCTATATCTTAAAAATTTTTCTGGCATGAATAAATTCAATATAAATTCTGTATAGTTTTCTCCTACAATTTTCTTAGCCAAAGAAGATATTGGAGGAATTGACCCATATGATACCCCTTTCATAACATCAATATTTCTAATAAATTTTTTATTCCATTGTATGTTTTCTACTAAATTTTGTTTGTTTTTTATTACTAATTGAGGGGCATAGTTTTTTTGATGATTTATATTTTTCCCATTTAATGGAAATATAGGCGCAAATTTCATAGGATAACTATAAATATTTGATTTAATTTTATTCCTTTTCCACTCGCTATTTAATTCAATATTGACTAATATTCTTTCATATAAATCTTTTGGAGAATCATTGCAATTATATAACATATAATTTGAAAATGTACGCACTCCATATTTTGACGCTAATTGCAACGAGGATATATAGTCTTTCTTATCAGAAATTCGATCAAACGCAATTCTCATTGGTTTAATATTTATCTGAGAAAGAAGTTTCATTTTATCTTCTGTTAAATAAGTTGCATCTATACCTTGATTAAAATCAACTGTTTTTGTTTTTTGGTTTTTTCCATATCCTAAATCAAATAAATCACGAACAATCCATTCTAATTTTTTTGAAGCAAGAACATTATTATCCATCAATTTAAGAATGGGTTTATCCCCATATTTTTCTCTAAGTGTTTTTATTGAATTTTTAATATCAATATAGTCAATAAATTCTGGCTCTATCTTATGTACACCACACCAAGAACATTTATTCGGACATCCTCTGGTCGTATATCCATAAAAAGTTTCATAAATAGCGTATTGATTTTTATATTTTCCTTCTAAAAATAAACTATAATCTGGTGGAAATTGATCGATATTACAATCTTTTGGATATTTTCCGTGTAAATTTATTTTAGAAGGAGAATCTACTATTCCTTTTACAATATGTACATCAGTATGTTGCAAGTCCTCTGGAATAATAGATGCCATAATACCGCCAACATAAATATTTTGATTATTTAATTTCTTATAAAAATCTATTGTTTTTATAATTGTATTATATTGAAAAGTAAAAACGGAAGAAATATATACCCTATCCCATCTGGAATTGTTAAATAAATTTATATTTATAATTTTATTATCACACCCTCTTACAAAATAAACATCATCACCATATTGTTTGTGGAAAGAAGATAGTTTTAACAGACCTAATGGCGGATATCGCAAATTATAATCTTTAATTTTACCATTATAAAAAACAGATTTATTTTGTCTTCTCCGTACATCAGGTTCTACTAATAATATTTTCATACTCTTAAAAACAACCTTGCCTTGCCTTGTCTCGCCTTGCCGCGCCCGGCCAAGCCGTGCCTTGCCTCGCCCAGCCTTGCCAAGCCCAGCCAGGCCACGCCGCGCTTTGTTTCTATTTAATTATTATCCTTTTTCACTGTTTTCTTTTTCTTTTTTTCAAGTTTTGCCTGTAATTTTTCAATTTCTTTTACTAAAAATAATACCTTTTTACAAAAAACCAATAACGACCCAATCCTAATTTCTTTTTTATTCTCCTCCGGTTCTTTAGAAAGAACTCTAGCCGAATTAAGAGCCTCTGATTTAATTGTCTGCACATCGAAATTGTCCATCATAGGGTTCCTTTCCTGATCTTTTCATTTGAATTTGCGCTATTTTATAAGTTACTAAACTGTCTATTCCGTTGTATAACAACAATTCTTCTCGATCTACTTCCTCTATCCGGTTATAATGTTTCCAATCTTTAGTAGATAAAAAATCATCCAGATGAGAATTATAATCTCCAAGACCTAATTGAACGTATGACTGATACTTTAATCCAGCGGCACCCGGACGATTGTCCAGCATATGAGCCGCCAGCATCGTATCCCACAACCATCCCTTTATTTTAATTCCAGTAAACCGACTCCAGCGATCTTCAAATTTCATATTAGCGGCTATTTTCTTTATGTCTGGATTTGTCAATACTTTTTTCATGCTCTTTTTTGTTTCATAAGACCACGGAAACGCAACAGTTTCCTCTCCATTCCAGCATACAGAACAACTATAAATTCTGGCTTTCGGATATTCTGGTTTAATACAATTACTTTCATAATCAAAAGCGATAGTTCCTTTTTGTTTGTTTATTCTTTCTAAAAAAGAAACAGCATCGCTGGTAGAAAATAAAATCTTTACTTCAGATCTGTAATCCGGCACATCAGACCACGGCTTTGTTTTGTGTTTTTTTACCGCTCTGCTTAAATGTTTTTCAAAAAGAACATAAGAAGATGAATATGGATTTTGATCCAAATAAGTAGGGTGAAAAGTAGGAAGAATCCATACATTCGGATTTTGATTCGGTATTAAATTGCCAGCCCATAAACTTAACGGCCCAGTTTTCTCTTTATAAAAAGAACCAATTAGTGATTTTACGCCTATCCATCCTAAAATAATAATAACATTCGGATCTAATTCATGTACTGTTTTTAATAAAAGCGGACGGCACGCAATAATTTTAGAATCATCTATTGAATGATGAGTTGTATGACAACAAACCGCATTGACTCTCCAGCAGTCTTTTTCTAAATCTACTCCTAATCTATGCAAATATTTTTTAACGCAATACCCATATTCCCCATTAAGAACTTTTCTTTCTTCGTCTTCAACTTTCGTTGGAAACTCCGATACAATCAAAATCTTTTTTCTTCCTTTTCCCATATACGGGATACGCGGATTCACACACTTTTTATGCAATCCGCACATCCCGCATTTAGGAACAAAGGAAAAAGAGGGTTTTTTCCTCTTAAACTTAGAAACGGAGAAAAAACTCATTCCTCACTCTCATCGCCTTCAATCGGTTCAATACAGGTTAAATATTGGTACTTTTCTCCTTCTACTTTTATTCTTTTTTTGGAAATGATAAACTCGCTGAATCGCTGTGTTAGTTCAATAAAAAGTCTTGGCGGTATCTTAAACTGAATTGGACTGCCTGTATAATTCTTTATTCCTTTTGTTTCGCTCAGCCATCCAGACACGCCTCTGCCAATTACTTTTATTTTCTCATTTCCAATATGAATCTCTACTTTATTTTCGTCTGAAGTGTCTCTTGAAAATATCTCCGCTCGAAGAACGGTATCTTTCAAATTCTTTGGGAATTGTGTTTTCTCTCCCTCTACTTTCAAAAACTTAGATAAATCCGGATACGTTTTTGCTTCATCTAAAAACCGCCTGCAACTTAAAACCATCCCTGTGGAGTTCTTAAAATGCACCCAGTTTTTACTTTCGCTGAAACTCTGCATATCCATTGATACAATATGACATAAAGAATCTTTCCTGCATAAAAACGGTTTTTCCAAATTGATCTTAATATCATACCGAGCCAACTGGATTCCATCGCACGCTTCAATAAATTCAGGACAAATATTTATGCACGTTAATTCAAATCGGCTTTCGTCTTGGCTGGCGCACCCCTGAACCATTGATACAGCGTCTGAAAATCCTTCTGGAAGTTCTTCCCAATCAATAGGTTTATCTACACTATCTATCGGCAGTTGTATTTTTTCCTCCATTCGTATTTTACACTTTATTTTTTTACCAAAAATGGACAACTCTCCTTTTTTCTGTTTAATCTCTACTTCTTCATCTGTGACTTTTCTTAAAACCTCCAGTAAAAGTTTGGCCGGAACTGCGCCTTTTATGTCTAATGCAGTGCCGATTGAACATGCAATTTCATCATTAAATGTTGTAATGACATTATCTTGAAATACAAAACAAGAAGATTGTTCAATAACCTCCTTTGGACTTAATCCCGGAATTACAGATTCCAGTTCTTTTAATAGATTTTCTCTATTAACTTTCATTTTTCTTCCTTTCTTATTTTCTTTTATTTTTGTCCTGCAACATACACACGGCTTGGATAACCGCAATGGAAATAAACAGGTGAACAAAGATTATTTCAAAACACACAAATAACGAGCAAAGATCTTGTTCTTTCATTTTTGTTTCCTTTCAATAAAGATTGTCTCTTTATTATTATCACACACAAAGACAAAACTATTCTGTGTTTTCTTTGGTTTTATCTAAAATCTTCTCCGATTCGATTAAAAGCAGCACCTCATTACTTATTTTCTTAATATCTCTGAATACGGAAGGTAAAACCAAATAAAGAAGATCTTTGATTTCTTTAATAGTACAGCATTGCTCAATAACAAGACTATAGTAAGGTTCTGATGCACTATTTGAACAATACCATATTTTATCATCTATTAAAATGACATAGTATGGTTTTTCCAATCCATATGCAGGATATACATTACATAAATACCCTTTATTGATAATGTATCTCTTGATTTTTGTTTTTATTTCATCGTCCCACTGATTATGATTAACAACAAATTCAACTTTTATTTGTGGTATTGTATTCATTCTCTATCCTCTTTTTTAGACTTTCAATTTCCTTTTGATACCACTCTACATCATGCGAACAATCTTTTGCTTTCATAATAAAAGAATCAATTATCCTGCCAAATATCACACTTTTCGTTTCATCCTCCATTTGTTGATATTCTTTGATACATTTTTTATAAACCAAATTTAATTGGTTTATTGCGTCAATAACATCCGAACATAATTCTATTTCCTTTTTCATCCGTTCTGTTTCTGTTTTATTCATTAGTGGTTTTCCTTTCTTTATTTTTTAGTATTTCATATTTTCTTTTTTCCTGCGCGTTCCAATGTAATTGAATCCATTTAAATCCAACTTGGACATACATTGTGGATTCTATCTTTGTCCATTCATTTTGCTTTGTTTTAGGTCTTGAATGTCTGATTGTATCTCCTCGCTTCCAATACCCACATTTTCCTATTATTTTAGGAGGTGAATTGTCTTCTAATATTTTCTTTTTCTCAATCTTTGGATTTCCCAAATACCGTTTTGCTGGACGAAACAAAACTGGGTTTTCTTCAAACATTTTTTCAAGGTTCATCTCATTTCTCCTAAATTAGATTTTTATACATCAACATAAACGTTATTTTCTTTTATAATCAACCAGAATGAGCCAGGTTGCATTTTTAATCAAAACAGTATAAAAGCATCCCCTTAAAGACCATTTCAATCCTGGTTGATCCTGGTTGATTTTGGTTGATTTTTCATAATTAACATTTCTCTCTATCTAATTATCATATCCATAGACGATTTATTTCGTATTCTTTTTGAAAAAACGGGTATAAGTGAAAAATATTAAAAATACTTTTACTTGTCTTTTCTCTATTTCTTATATTAAAGATAAACATACTTAATATATCCATAATTCTATATTCTATTATTTTCTAACTAATCTTTTTCAAAACAACTTTTCATCGCTGGATTTCCAAACGCCATATTTCCAGCGGTATAAACACAAAATGACTCTCGATATTCTTCTTCTCTTTTTGCAACCCAATTAAATCTGAAAACACCTCTTTCTTTTTCTTTCTCAGTTTGATTTATGCCGATCATCCCTGTGACATGGCCGATCTTTCGTTTATCATCAGAAAAATGAGATCTACTCATTGTTCTGGCTTTATATGATTCCGCGTCACTTTGAGTGGCTGTGATAACAAGGCAATGATAAATTTGAGAAAGAGACCGTAGTTGTTTCCATGTTTCATTGATTTTATCTCTGTGTGAATCGGTACCTGACATAGACATATCTAAAATATCCGCATAATCAATAATAACAATATCCGCAGTCCATCCAGACCGATCCCATTCTGAAAGAAGATTTTTAATGCCTCGAACAGAAAGGGTGGAATTTGGGTGACATGATAATTTTAATAAATTTTCTTTCGTTCGTATTTTTTTCATAAACTCTTTTGCTTTTTTCCATGATTCCTGCCATGAAAGGTCTTTTGTGTATTTTTTCATTTTATGACGAATAGTTGCGTTTTTCTTATCTGAATACTTTTGGATAGAAATTGGAATTTTATACTCTCCGCTTTTCATAGGCCTTCCAGCGGTACGAATCATCAATCTGCGTATCATCTGATTTTGGCTCATGTCTCCAGCGGCAAAAAACGCTACTTTCTTTCTTTGTTCCAACGCTCGAAAAGCAAGATCTATCAAGCACCACGTCTTTCCTCTTTTTTCCGGAGCCATAAATGCTACGAAACCGTCTCTTTCCAAACAATCTCCATAAAACCTGCCTAACGCCCCTTTGAATCGAATTAAAGGTTCTGTTTTGTCCAAAAATGCCTGTTGAATTGCATTAGAATCCTTAAAAACATCTACTCCGGATCCTTGTCCTAATTCGATTTTATTATAATTTAATATTCTGGATATGGCCTGATCGACATGGCTTAAATCTAAATCCCCCTGAATCGCTTCATTTAATTTCTCTATCTGGACTTGATTAAAAAACTTTCCGGCTAAATCTATCAAATAATCGCTATTGGATTCTTTTTCCAGATGCTCATATTCTTCAGATAACGTTCGTAAAAACTTTTCAATAATTTCAATTGTCTCTTTCTCTTTCGTTTTGGAAGACCAACTCTCAAATATCCCCTCGATATGTGATTTGGGGGCTTTTTCATATTTAGTAAAAAAATCAATGCACCACTGACCTACTAAATTTGACCATTTGGATCGAAATTGATGTTTCCATTTTGAATGTAAAACAGAAAGAACTTTTGTATCAACAATCATCCCAGTAAGGATTCTTTTTTCTGTCAGAGAATTTCTTTTTTCAATTCGCATAGATACCTTTCATGTAGTCTTTCCATAAATCATCATCCCCATACATCTCTGTGCATCGTCTTTTACCGTAGGTTTGAAATTTATTGGAAGAAAAAGTAAAAACTAAATCTTTCGTTCTAACTTTCTTTTTCATCCCAGTAATCATCCAATTTTCTAAAAATTCCTCCATCTTCAGTTCTTTGTAAAAATCTCTGGCAAATTCTATAGTTTCTTCAGACGAAATATTTTTAATTGCAGCATTATGTTTCTTGGAGTACTCTTTAAAATTATCAACTGACTGTTGTATAAAATTTAATAAATTATTATCCGATGTATCAAGTCCATAATCTTGAATGGCTTTATAAATTCGTTTGGCTGTTTTTGAGATTTCTGGATTATCAGATAAATGACGACTCATTGCATCTTCTATTGAAAGAAATTTCTCATAGAATGTTTTTGCTAAATACGCAACCGGGACGTATGGTTCCCCCATATGGCGTATATACCAAAGTAAAACTTTTTTAATTCTTTTTTTATTTATTCCATCTGTTTTTAATTTGTAAAAATAAGATGCACCTCTTGGGATACTAACATTTCTATTTATTTTTCTTTTTTGTCTGACGGTATCGGCAAGTTGTTTTGACATCCTGGTATAAAAGTCTATCTGTTTATTATTATATTTATATAATGGTATATTCGTATATTTATTATTAACTGGAGACTTATTACATATATTTATATTTTTATATAAACTATCATTTTTATTAGTTTTTGTCACCTTGCGAAAGCCACAAAGTGGCTTTTCGCTATAAGCATTTATATTATTATTATTATAAGCATTTGGCTCCCATTTTTGCCACCCCTGGCAAAAAGGGTAGGGTGGTGAAGGATTTTTTGATGATTTTGGTATATTTGTATAATAATATACTCGTATATAATGACCTTTAATTTTGCCTTTTTCTCTGGTAATAATGTCCTCAATCAATCCAATTTCTACTAGTTTTTTCTTATATTTTCTAACCCATTTTTTACTTTTACTTATGCCTTTTGCCACATAATCGATCGTGCAAAATGGCTGATTTGTTTCTTGCCATATAGCCGTATAATAATAAAAAAAATATAAACCCATTAAAGCAATGGGTTCTTTTTCTTTCAAAAAAAGGTCAATGGTTGATTTGGGAATGCTGATAGGACGATGTTTTATGTCTGAAAAATGATCTGATTTTTTCATAGTAGATACTCCAGATATAAAAGTGCCGGTACTTGTTACTTCTGGCAAAAGAAGAACAGCACCGGCACTTATGATTCTTTTCTTTTGCCAGAGAAATTATACTATTTCCTATTATTATTATCAATAGGATTTCAAAAACTTTTCTCGTATCTTTTTAATTTCTTTTTCCGAAGCAGAGCCTGGGTCTTTAGAATCTAAAACAAGGTTATAAGTCTCTCCGGGAAATAAATTTAAAGTATCACAAATGTTCTGGGCTGTTTTTTGTGCATTAGTTTCCTGGTCCATACAAATAATTCTGTTCGGATATTTAATCATTTTTAGGATTTGAGATGCAGAAACTGAAGTTCCGAAAGTCGCTACTGCACCTTTTCCTATTTTCCATACATCCAACGGCCCTTCACATACAATAATTGTATCTTTTGCGTAATCTTCTCCGTATAAAAGCGATTTATGAGGAATTGATTCGTGTTCTGCTAATGCAGAAAGATATCGTATAGAAGAATCCCGGATCGTTCGAGTAGTCCAACTTACAACTTCTTCCTTAAAATGAATAGGAATAAAGATCCTCCATGACAATTTTCCAACTTGGGATAACCCTCTTATTTTCCATGTTTTAATAGCATATTCAGGATCTATATTTCGCCCCATAAGATATTGTTTATGGATAGGCAGTAGGTCAGAAACCCCATATGGAATTTTTAACGTTCCTCGTACTTTTTCTTCGACTGGTCTTTCAATATCAAGGTTTTTTATTATTTTAGAAGCAGAAGAAGATGAGATATTAAGAAGTTCCTGTAAAACAGAAAAAAGGGAATGACCGCCACACTTCCAGCAGTTCGTAAAATGAAAATGAACAGAAAACCCCATATGATATTTTTTAGAATGTTTTCCGCAAAATGGACAATCAAATTGAATCCATCCGGGACGGCAATGGTGGTGATTTTCTGTTTTATAATCAATACCGTATTTGTCCAGAATTTCTTGGAATTTCATTTTTTGTCCTCCATATGAAGATTTTTTCGTTTTGTTTTCAAAAACAAGGCATCAGTGGAATTTTAGACTTATTTTCTTTTTATTGATTTTTTCATATGCAGTATAATATCTTTACTCATCGTTCTTCCTCTTTTAGCGCACCATGATTTATAGTGATTTTTTAGATCTTTGGATAATCCAGATATTAAAAGTGTAGTTTGATTCATTTTCTTTATTTTTTTGCTAAATTCGATTTCATCTGTTAATGACATTTTTTATTTCCTTTCATTATTTGTTTTTGTAATAAATTAAATACATCTAGTTTTAGTTTTGTTTTATTACTTCCATCTAAGGTCGAAGATATTATGTTTTGCTTATTTTGGATTATTTCGCATAGTTTTTCTTCTATTGTGTTTTTTGCGACAAGATAATAATAGAAAGCGGCGTTTTTTTGTCCGATCCTGTGGGTTCTATCTTCTGCCTGAATATGATTTCCGGGGTTCCAATCCATCTCTACGAATAGCGTATTATATGCTGATGTTAATGTGATTCCTGTCCCGGCGGCGATTATGTTTCCAATGAATAGTCTGGTTTTTTTATTCGTTTGGAATTGTTTTACGGCTGTTTTTCTCTTTTTTTGAGATGTATCCCCGTCTATTTTTACAGATATGGATTTATGTTTATTATAAATATCTTTTAAGATTTTTTTATGGATTCCAAAAATTACTAATTTCTGATCGGATTCTTCTAAAAAATTATCTATCCATTGATGTATGTTTTTTAATTTTAATTGTGAAGATAATCTTTTTAGGTATCCAATTTTAGATATGACAATAGTTTTATTTGCTTTTAATGCTTTGGATATGGATATTTTTTTTAGCCATTTAATAAAATCTTTTTCGGCTTGTTGATATTCGTTCATATTTTCAATATCAACAGGAATGACTTGTCTGGTTTTGTCTGGTAATTCTTTCATTACATCTTTTTTTAATCTACGAATCATCATATTTCGTTTTAATTTAGAATGTAATTCATTTAGATTATCTGATCCTTTGTATATCCATCCATGCGGAGTCGCCTTGGGTTTGCAATATCGAAAAGCGAAATCCCAAAAAGACGGGAATAAATCTTTTCTAAGAAGATGCAGAACTGGGAATAATTCGATTGGCCGGCTCAATAACGGAGTTCCGCTAATAGCAATGATATGCGGTATTTTTTTAGCGATGTTTAATATTCGTTTTGTTCTGAGTACGTTTAGATTTTTTATGTAATGACATTCGTCTATAACTAATGTTTTGGCTTTGATTTTTTTTATTTGTTTTTTCCATCCGCCTAAAATATCATAATTTATAATAGTTAATTTATTTTTTACTGGAATTATGATTTTTGACGGATTGTTTCCATTTAATACATTACCTCGTATTCCTAGTTTAGACAGTGCTTCTGAATACCAGACCCATTTTAGGTGTGCTGGACAAACTACAATAGCAGGCCATTTGTTATTCTGGTGAATCCATGATAAGGCCTGGAATGTTTTTCCTAATCCCATTTCGTCCGATAATAACGCTCGTCCGTTGAATTTTTTGATTAAAGAAATTCCGTCTTCCTGATAGGGATATAATTTTATCATCGGTTGATCTCTTTTTCTATTTCCTTAAAAATTTTGTTAGAAGAATAAGAAGGTTTGTATTTTTTTAGATAGTTAGAAATACATTTTTTGACTCGTATAACCCTTCCTCCAGTAGATTGAATCATTTCTAATAATTCTACTGGTGTGTGTAATATAAGGTTTAATACCTCATTGGCTTCAGCAGAAATTCTTTGTCTTAATTCTGAGATAGAAAAATCAGAATAATAGACAGCAGGTTCAGTTATTTCTATAATTTGATTGTCTTGTTTTTTTATTTGTCTATTTCTAAACGTTTTCAAACTCATCCATAAATTGTATCGAAACCATGTAGAAAAAGACGTGCCTTTATTTGGATCGTATTTGGCAAATTCTCCTTTGTACATTCGTACAAACAATAAATTTGCTTCAGAAACCATTTCATCAAAATCTCCTCCGTGATGTTTAATAAATTTTTTTACGGTGTGGTAGATAAGAAGTTGAATATCTTCATATGTTTTATCCATATCCACTGGATCTAATACTATGTTTGACATTGTGTTTTCCTTTCAAAAGTAAAAAATGAACAGAGGATTTTATTTCATCCTCTGTTCGGATTGTTAATCAATTTTCATTTTTTTCATACCTCTGTAAATACATTTTTTTAATATGTCCGTCCATAGAATACTTTCTCCAGTTTTTTGTCTTTTTTGTGTGGCGTAATATTCTATTTTATTGTAAATGCTAAGAGGTACTTGAAATGGTTTGTATTTTCTTTCAGTAGACATTCGTAGTTCCTTTCAAAAATAGATCTCATGTTTATTTTATTTTATGTTTTATTTGATAAATGGACATCAGTAGTTTTTGTAGTTTATTGCATATTCTTTCTCCCTTTTTATTGGTTTTTATTACATGTAAATATAATGGTCGCCTATATAATTATATACACATATACCAGTATAATTTAGAAAATTCTTTATTTTTTGCAAATTTTTTGAAAAATCATACCTCATAAGCAATTTTTTTGATCGACATTGTAAAAAATAGGCATCAGTGATTTTTGAAAATTTTTTATAATATGGTTCTGGGAATAGTACATATGTGGATATTTTGGATAAAAAGAGTCTTTTTATCCTTAATACCTTAAATATATTAAATATATTTGATATATAGACTCTTTTTATCTGTTTATTTATATCAAGTTGTGTTTTTTTATTTATCATCGTATTTTTTATATTCTATTCAATCCCTGCGGGAATCCCTGTCGGGGATCGATTATCGATCCTGAAGCATTCTGAATCGATCCCTATCGGGAATCCCTGCGGGATAGATAATCGATCCTGAAGCATTCTGAATCGATCCCTATCGGGAATCCCTGCGGGAATCCCTGTCGGGGATCGATTATCGATCCTGAAGCATTCTGAATCGATCCCTATCGGGAATCCCTGCGGGAATCCCTGTCGGGGATCGATTATCGATCCTGAAGCATTCTATTCAATCCCTGCGGGAATCCCTGCGGGATAGATAATCGATCCTGAAGCATTCTGAATCGATCCCTATCGGGAATCCCTGCGGGAATCCCTGTCGGGGATTGATCTATTTTTTATATTCATAATAGAAACAGTTTATTTTTTTATCTTATATTTTAGATAGTGTATATCTTAAATAATTACATAAATTTATTGTTATTTTTATTAAAGAAGAAAATAGCAAGGATCTAAAATCAATCCTTGCTATGGACAATCAACTAAACATTTTTATCGCTAGATAAAATCCTAGCGTAAAATATGCGACGATAAACAATCCGAATAAAACGTAATCTTTTATTTTCATTTTAGCATTCCTTTCATAACATCTTTAATAGTGTATATTTTTTTCTCTGTTTATCCGTCCAATTATTCCAAAGCCAATTTATACCTACTTTTATAGTAAGGGTTGAGTATTGGTATTTATATCCCGGATATTTCGGCTTGTTATATCTAATTAATCCATTACGTTTCCAGTGCCCCGGTTTTCCTATAGTAACCGGTTCTTCATTTCCGTCTGTTATTATTATTTTACGCGCCTTGCAATCATATAAAT
>Ga0255343_1000427_pt1 | contig 67298 bp, 54 predicted proteins | sample wastewater_treat_4_FD_192413 | JGI IMG/M metagenome (GOLD analysis project Ga0255343, IMG submission 192413) | Wastewater microbial communities from Lulu Island WWTP, Vancouver, Canada - plant16 | ecosystem: Engineered > WWTP > Wastewater > Unclassified | place: Canada: Vancouver, British... | reverse complement strand
CGGATATGCTATGAAATTCATTCTGACCTGCATCCTTGTATGTTTCTGTTCATCAAACCGTAAGAGAGGTATCGCCTATGCTCAGCGGCAAAGAGAGAACATACGTGGAACACAGGCTGGAAAAAGCACCTACCGGAATCAGAGGCTTCGACGAGATCACGCAGGGCGGTCTGCCCAAGGGGCGCACCGCGCTGGTGACCGGCGGACCGGGCACGGGAAAGACCATGTTCGCAATGGAGTTTCTCGTGAAGGGCGCGACCGAGTTCGGAGAGCCCGGGGTGTTCGTTTCCTTCGAAGAGACCGCGGACGAGCTGATCGCCAACTCCGCCTCACTGGGATTCTCCCTTCCCGAGCTATGCGACGCGAACCTCCTGTACATCGACTATGTGAGGGTGGAGCGCTCAGAGATCGAAGAGTCGGGCGAGTACGACCTGGAGGGGCTTTTCATCCGCCTGTCGCATGCCATCAACTCCGTGGGCGCCAGGCGATTGGTGCTGGATACCATTGAAACGCTGTTTTCCGGGCTGCCGAACATCTCCATCCTGCGGGCGGAGCTTCGAAGGCTTTTCCGCTGGATCAAGGACAAGAACATAAGCACGATCGTCACAGGAGAGCGCGGGGCTGTATCTCTGACCCGTGAAGGACTGGAAGAATATGTCTCCGACTGTGTGGTACTGCTCGACCACCGGGTAACCGATCAGATTTCCACCCGGAGGCTGCGCGTCTTGAAGTACCGGGGCTCGGAGCACGGGACCAACGAATATCCGTTCCTCATCAGCGACCGCGGATTCATGGTACTGCCTATCACCTCCATGAAGCTGGACTATGCCGTCGGAGAAGAGCGTGTCTCTTCCGGTATCCCCCGGCTGGATGCCATGCTGGGGGGGAAAGGCTTCTACCGGGGGTCTCTCATCCTCGTGTCAGGCACCGCAGGGACAGGCAAGACGGCCGTTGCGGCGTCCTTTGCTGACGCCGCGTGCCACAGGGGCGAGAAGACCATGTACTTCGCCTTCGAGGAATCCTCGCAGCAGGTCGTGCGCAACATGAGATCCATCGGCCTGGACCTAGAGCAGTGGACGGGAAAAGGCATCTTGAAGATTGTCGGTCAACGCCCTACCATACATGGTCTGGAGCACCATCTCCTGTCCATGCAGTTCATGATCGACGACTTCAGGCCGACAACCGTGGTCGTCGACCCGGTTACCAACCTCTCTCAGGTGGGATCCCTGCGGGATGTGAGGCTCATGCTCTCGCGCCTGGTGGACTACCTCAAGGCGAGGAACATCACTATTCTCTTCACCTCGCTGACCCAGGGAGGCACAGACGCGGAGCTGACCGACGTGGGCATCTCGTCTCTGGCGGATTCCTGGCTGAAGCTGCAGAATCTGGAGGCGGGGGGTGAGCGCAACCGGGGCATATCAATCCTCAAGTCCCGCGGCATGGCGCACTCCAATCAGGTAAGGGAGTTTCTGCTCACGGATCAGGGCATTGATCTGGTGGACACTTACACAGGCCCCGAGGGTGTGCCGGCGGGGTCCGCCCGGGTTGCCCGGGAGGCCGACGAGAGGGCGCAGGAGGCCGCTCTCAGGCTTGAGATCGAACGTCTGGAGGAGGACAGGAAGAAGAGGCGGGCCCTTCTGGAGGAGCAGATAACACGCCTGCGCTCCGAGTTCGAGAGCGCGGAGAAAGAGCTCGAAGGCAGGATCCGGCTGGAGAAGCTCAAAATGGAGACCATCTTCCGGAAAAGGAAGGAAATGGGCACCAGCCGAAAGGCGGAAACGTGACGGATCCGGCGGCCTCTCACAAGGTCCTCTGCTCCTGCGGAGGGCGCGAAGGGTGTGAGAAGGCCGGGAGGAGGGCAAGACATTCATTGACTGTCGGATGGCTGGGAAGGATTCGGGAGAGCACATGAAAGAGGGAAATGACGACGAGATATGGGAACTGAGGCTCTACGTTGCAGGACAGACCCCGAAGTCGGTGCAGGCCTTCGCGAATCTGAAGAAGATCTGTGAAGAGTATCTGGCCGGCAAGTACCGCATCGAGGTGATCGATCTTCTGGAGAACCCGCAGCTGGCACAGGGCGACCAGATTCTTGCCGTGCCCACGCTGGTGCGGAAGCTCCCTCCTCCCCTCAAGAAGATCATCGGGGACCTCTCCAACACGGAGCGGGTGCTGGTGGGTCTGGACGTGCGCAGGGTGTAGCCTGTTTCAGCCGAGCGAGAGAGACGGACATGGCAAAGAAGAAGGACAGCGAGATCGCAACCAAGGCTTTCGAGAAGGTATTGCGGGGCGGGCAGGGACAGTGGTATGTCCTCCGTCTGTATGTCACCGGATCGACACCGAAGTCGGCGCGGGCGATCAGGAATCTGCGAAGGATCTGCGAGGAGCACCTGAAAGGGAAGTACGAGCTCGAAGTGGTCGATATTTATCAGCAACCCGAGCTGGCCCAGGAGGCGGACATCATCGCAACGCCCACCCTGGTGAAAAAGCTCCCTCCCCCCTTGAGGAAGTTCATCGGCGATCTCTCCGACGCAGACCAGGTGATCAAGGGCATGAATATCACACCCAAGAGCTGATCGTATGGGTGATGAAACAGTGTGCAGCGACGAGCGGGAATCATGAGTGAAAAAACCAGAAAAGAGCTGCTTCAGGAAATCGACGACCTCAGATGGCGCCTCCGTGAGGCGGAAGATAACCTGAACGCCATCCGTCAGGGGGAGATCGATGCCATCGTGGTTTCGGGCGCCCGGGGCGAACAGGTTTTCACCCTGAAGGAAGCCGACCGTCCCTACCGAATCATCATCGAGGAGATGAGCGAGGGGACGGTGACTGTGAGCAACGACGGCATCATCCTCTACTGTAACAGGCAGATGGCGAACATGCTGGGCGTTTCGCTGGAAAGGCTGATCGGTACTTCACTGTACGATCATGTGAGCCCCTCCAGCGTCGCCGACATGCGGAGGCTCATCTCAAAGGACCTGAACAGCACCACAAGGGCGGAGATCGTATTCCGGAACTCGGGCGACAGGGATGTCTACGCCTTTGCCTCGTTCTCACCTCTCGAGCTTGATGGAGCCCCTGTTTTTCTCGGGGTGGTAACGGACGTGACCCGGCAGAAGAAGGTGCAGGAAAGCCTGAAGAAATCCAACGAGCTGCTGGAGAGAATGTTCGCCAACACCCATGTCCTGACCGTGTACCTGGACAGGCAGTTCAATTTTCTCAGGGTGAACAGGGCCTTCTCCCTGGTGTGCGGCAGGCCGGAGGAATTCTTTGAAGGAAAGAATTACTTCGATCTGTATCCAGACCCCGCTGTCCGGAACATCTTTTCCAAGGCCGTGGAGACCGGAGAGCCGTACAGCGCCTGGGAGCAGCCCTTTTCCTGCTCCCTGGACCGGCCGAAAACAGCCTACTGGGACTGGAACCTCCAGCCGGTGAAGGCCCCCGGCGGAGAGGTGCAGGGGATGATCCTGACCATGGTGGACAGGACGGCCCATAAAATACTCGAGAAAGAGCGCCAGCGGCTGGTCACGGCAGTGGAGTACGCGGGAGACGGGGTCATCGTCACCGACAGCGAGGGCACGATCCAGTATGTGAACTCCGCCGTGGAGCGGATCAGCGGGTTCGGGCAGCAGGAGCTGGTAGGCAAGCCGCTGGACTTCATCCGGGAAAACGGCGGGATGGCCCGCGGCATCCATCTCTCACTCGCCGACGGCGGGGTGTGGAAGGGCCGGCGCAGCGACTTTCGCAAGGACGGGGAGAGGCGCGAGTTCGATGCGACGGTCTCGGCTGTTCGGGACGAATCAGGCAGGGTCCTCAATTACGTGGTCGTCGAGCACGACGTGACCCATGAGGCGCTGCTGGAGCAGCAGGTCCGGCAGATGCAGAAGATAGAGGCCCTGGGAAGGCTGGCCGGCGGGATCGCCCATGACCTGAACAATATCCTCTACCCCATTATCATCAATACGGAGATGCTCCTGGAAGAAGCGGGGCCGGAATCCCCTTCGTACCAGCCGCTCAACCAGGTGCTCAAGGCGGCCTATCGACAGAAGGATCTGGTGAAGCAGATACTCGCCTTCAGCCGGAGAAACGAACAGCAGCGCAGTCTTCTCCGGGTCGCTCCCGTCGTGCGCGAGGCGCTGCATTTCCTGGAGGCCTCGCTGCCCAGCACGATCGAGCTTCGGGAGAACATCCACGTGGGATGCGATACGGTTCTGGGGGACCCCACCCAGATCCACCAGGTCGTCATGAACCTGGGCACCAATGCCGCAGAGGCGCTGGGGTCGAAACCGGGCACTATCGAGGTGAGCCTCATGAACACCCGGCTGGAGAAGGACCGGCTTCGCCCGGATATGCGATCGGGGCAGTACCTCAAGCTCACGGTGAAGGATACAGGCACCGGTATGCCGGATGACGTGGTTGAGCGGATCTTCGAGCCGTTCTTCACGACCAAGGATAAGAGCACCGGCATGGGCCTGGCGGTCGTACACGGGATAGTCAAAAGTCACGGAGGGGCCATTACTGTGGAAAGCAAACAGAACAAAGGGTCCCGGTTTACCGTCTACCTTCCGGTGGCCGAAAAGAACTCACAGGGGAACACCCAGGGCTCCGGAGAGCGGCAGGGCGGTAAGTACCGGAAAAAGAAGTGGAGGGTTCTGCTGGTGGACGATGAGAATCTCGTCCTCATGAGTGTGCGGCGCGCCCTTGAGCGTCTGGGGTATGAAGTGGATGCGGTGAAGGACGGCAAGGATGCCCTGGAACTCTTCTGCGAGGCTCCGGAGACATTCGACGTGGTCATCACCGATCAGACCATGCCCAAGATGACCGGAGCGGAGCTGGCCGAGGAACTGCTTCACATCCGGCCGGATATCCCGGTCATCCTCTCGACGGGCTTCAGCGAGACGATCAGCGAGCAGGAGGCAAAGGCCATGGGCGTGAGCGAACTGCTTATGAAGCCCGCCACTACCAAAGATTTGGATGCCGCCATCCGGAAGGCGATTGGAAAGCAGGCGTAAGGGATGCCTCCGAGATCTCTTACGTGCACCTCCTGTGGAGGGATTTCCGAGCGCGATGTTTCGGTGCGGATAGCGGCCTGGAGTATCTCTACCGCCCGGCTCCCTGATCTTCCAGGTGCGCCCGGGGGAGATACACCTGGAAGGAAGAGCCCTCTCCTGGTTTGCTTGCTACGGTGATGGTGCCGCCGTGGTTTCGTATGATCCGGCGCGAGAAGGACAGCCCGAGCCCAGTTCCTTCACCCTGTTTCTTGGTGGTGAAGAAGGGAGTGAAGAGATTGTCCAGAACCTTTTTCGACATACCCGTCCCAGTGTCGCGTACGGTGATGCGGAAATAGCGGCCGGGCTTCAGATCCGTAATACGCCCCGCATCCGCTGCATCGATATCTTTATGATCCATCCTGATCTCGATAACCCCGCCCCTGCCGCCTATTGCCTGGGCTGCATTGCTGTAGAGATTCATCATCACCTGCTGGATCTGAGTGGGATCGACGACGACCGTGTCATCCATATCTGGGATGACGGTGCGGACCTCGATGGCTGCTGGCAGTGTCGATCTCAGGAGGCTCAGCGGTTCTCTTACAAGGGAGCCCAGCCGGATAGCCCTTCGCCTCCCCTCCTGCCCGGAGGCAAAGGACAGGATCTGGCGGACCAGGTCCTTCCCTCGGATCCCTGCCTCGAGAATGATCCGGATATCCGGCCTCAGGGGAGAATCCTCGGGAATCTCGGCCATAACCGCCTCCGCGCTTATAAGAACAGGGTTGAGGATATTGTTCAGATCGTGGGCGATGCCTCCTGCCAGAGTGCCGATGATTTCCATCTTCCGGCTCGCGGCTAGATGCCGTTCAAGCTCTCGCTCCCGTGTCACGTCCCGTTCGATGATCAGGTAGTCGGCAATGGCGCCCCGTGAATCTCTCAGAGGCGTAATCGTGGTGTCGAGTTCGATTTTTCCCTCTCCCCCTTTCCGCTGCAGAAGTCCTTTCCACTGGCCGCCTCCGGCGATTGCGCCGTGAATCTCTCCTTTCACCCATTTCTGGCGCCGGTCAGAGGCGAGAACAGAGGCGATATCCACACCCATGACCTTCTCCCGTGAGCAGGAATTGAGAGACTCGAAGGCAGGGTTCACGTACTGAATTTTTCCATTCACATCAGCTATGGCCATGGCATCCATGGACTGCTCGATGGCCGCGGCGAGGAGAACCCTTTCCTGCTCTTCCCGTACGCGCTCGGTCAGGTCGATGCCGATGAAGATCATGTCGTTATTCGAAAGGCGCACCCTGGACCATGCGCTGGGCAGGTCTCTCCCGTCTTTTGTCCGAATCCTCAGATCCACCCAGTGCGGCCCCTCACGATCCCATTGCTCCACCGCCCTGCGCAGGAGATCCCCATCAGTATACAACCGGGCGAGGAAATCATCCTGCCGGGCGTCTTCCAGATTCCACCCGGTGATATATTCCAGAGACCGGTTGATCATCCTGGTGCGGCCGTGCGGGTCGTCGAGGCAGATCATGGCCGGGATGTTGTCGATGATGGTCCTCAGGAGCTCTCCCTGTACGCGCAGTTCTTCTTTCGCACGGCTCTGGTCGAGATTTTTTCGCTTGAGCATCTCGTTGGATCGCATCAGCTGCAGAGTCCTCTCCCGGACCCGTGTTTCCAGCTGCTCGTTCACTTTTTTGAGGGCTTCTTCCATCTGCTTGTGCTCGGAGATGTCCCGGCCGATGCACATGACGTATCCGATGGCCCCCGTCCGTGAGATCCCGGGAAAGATCTGTACGTGATAAGTTCTGGGTCCTCTGGCAGACAGTGCTTCGAACTCCAGAGATGTGCTCGCGCCCCGGGAGAATGTTTCGCGCAGCGCGTTATCCAGTACGGTGCGGATTGCTTCAGGGATGCCCATCTCCCGGCTCGTCCTGCCGATGAAGTCCCGGCGGGACCGTCCGCTGATGGCTTCCACCGAGGGGTTCACGTAGAGGTAGCGCAGATCCCTGTCGAAGTATGCGATGAAATCAGGTGCGTTCTCGGCGAGCGCCCTGAAATGGTTCACCTCATCGAGAGGCTGTGCCTGTACGGTATTGTCATGAGTGATTTCGAATACCGCTGCGCTGAAGCCGGTGACGCGGCCCTCCGCATCTTCCCGGGGAATACATTCCAGATACGCGCTCAGGATCTCCCCGTCTGTCTTTGTCAGGCGAAGCTCGCAAGAGGTTATGGCGCAGGAGCTCACCATCTGTTCGATATGGGCACGGTATACGGGCTTGTCATCTTCGAAGACAAACTGTGCGAAAGCATTTCCCGCCAGACCCCGCTGTCCGGCTCCGAGCATGGCGGACGCCCTATCATTTGCGTCGACGATGAGGCCGTCTTCGTCCATGGTCAGATAAGGCACCGTCGCGGTGCCCGACAGCGAGAAGTGTCTGTTTCTGGCCGACTCAAGCTCTCTCTGCGCCCGGCAGAGCTTTTTATTCTGGACCTCGAGCTCGGCCTGATGGGACAAGAGCTCCCGTATGATAGTGCTCATTTCTTCCCGGGCGCTCTTCCGGGAAGACCACTTTCCGGACACGAGCGCCTCCGCCCGGGTGCGCAGGCGCAAGGCCGGGGACTGTTCTTCCTTCTCCCGCTCCATCGTTTCATCTTCCTCCGGGAATGCAGATTCCCCAAAAAAGCGGTAAATGTCGGCGACAGCACACTTTGTGACCTGAGCGATCCGCCAGTCGCCCGTTTCTCACAGGACCGGGAGCCCGAAGATTCTTTCAGGCGAATCTGATAAGACCTCGCACGGCATCAGCAAGCACGACCCTGCGAGCAAGCCGGACAGGCCCCTGCATGAAGAGGCTGCATATCGCTTCTTTCTACAGGTCCATGCATATGGTGAGCGCCTTTCGAGAAAAGGCGGCTTCTGAGAAGAGAGCCACGGACTTCGTGATGTTCAACCGGAAAACCTCCCGTCTATTGGAAACGTGTTCCGAAAACGGCAAGCCCGTGCATGTGCGAAAACATTGTACAGCAAAATATACAAGAATACATTCAAATGTATAGGATCGGAACTTGAGTTTGTCAACCGCATGCACACCCGGGCGGGCTGCATATTTTCATTCCGGGAGCATACGGCTTTGTGAGAATCACCGGAATGTACATACGTTAAGAGAAGCCCGGCTGCGGAACGATACAGGCATTAGCGCCCGCCTGATGCACCGATCCGGCTTTCAGTAGCGCTTGTCGGCTCTTTCGAACGATGCACGCAAGTCTTCATAGCTGCGCACAAACCCCTGTTTCACCTTATCCCATACATCCTCGGAGCTGGTCCGAATCTCGTCCAGCCATCGAGCGGTCTCATTTCGCCGGACTCTCAGAGACTCCAGGGTGTCCTGCGCCCGGGACCGCACCTCGGGTTCCATTTCATCCCAGTGTTCATTCATCCTCTGACGCAACGCCCTCATACGGACATCGATATCCTCCAGGGCTCTGCGGCCCTGCCGGATGGCTTCATCCCGCTGTTCGATCGAATAATCCCGTATGGCTTCGGCTGCCTCCTCCACCTCCCGCGTCACTTCCCCGGACGGCTTTTCGGGATTGTTGTTGCCCGCGCAGGAGACGGGCATGGCGATACACAGAAACACGACAATGGCTGTGAGCATGATGACTGACGAACCATGGTCATTCATCTGTCATTCCTTTCCCGCATGAGTTTATCATGAAAAAACCAGGACCTTTCCCCGTATGCCGGGTTCTTGCGGGGATACGTGCAGCAGGTGTGTGGAGATTCTTCTCGGAGAAGCTTCTCCGGTGTGAACTCAGAACCCGCTCCGCGCCTTCTCAAAAGAGGTCTGGAGATCGCGGAAGCTGTTGATGAACCCCTCTTTCATATCTTCCCATGCATTCTCCGCGCTGTGGCTCATTGCGCCGAACCATTCGGCCACCTGGCTCCGCTGTTTCCTGAATTCGTTGAGATTGCTGCGATAGGTATTCCGCGACTCCTGATCCATCTGATCCCATTTCTCGTAGAGATCGTCTTCCATGGCGGATATCTGGGAGTCAAGCTCGTCCAGGGATTTCTTCGCCTTTTCAAGAGCCTTGTCTCTTTGTTCGGAAGAATAGTCCTTGAGCGCTTCTGCGGTCTTCCCGAACTGTTTTTTGAGTCGCCGTGCAGATCTGTCGACAGTCGCCCGCCTCATGAATGCAACCGGCAGGATGACCAGCAGGACCGCGGAAAGAGCGCCAAGCGCCAAAGCTACCAGTCTCGCGGGATTCATTATCATCTCCTTTCATGATTATCCGTTATGAGAATAGACGGTGGGATATCGGCAGGCATCGTGGCGTGCATCCTGGAGAAAACGCCTGATTTTGAATTATCGGAACTTCGACCACGCCGATTTCACGGCACGGCTGAGATCGTTCCATGCCTGTTCGGTTCCGAGCTTGATATCCTGCCAGGCATCCGTCCCCGAGCTTCTGAGCTCGTTGAGCTTTGCCTTCAGCGCCTGTCTTCGCTCTCTGAGGTAGCGTATCTCCTTCTGATATCCCGCCCGGACGTCGGCACCGGCCGCATCCGCCTTTGCATTCATCCTGCCGATCTCGACATCCATGTCGTGAAGCCGTTTCTCCATCTTCTGTTCGTATTCCTTCTTGTCCATATGATTTCTCCTGAATGCGATATCATTATTAATAGCTAGCGCCGCATGTTCCTCAATGGGGAGTGAGTCTCAAGCGGGAACATCGGGAATGAGACTGGGACCGAGTCGATGCGGGACAGGGCTGACTATTCCCTTTCGAGCCGCCGCCTTCGGTAGCGGAAGGTATGGTGGTTGATATTGAGGAGCCTGGCGGCCTCGCTTTCGTTCCCGCCTGAGAGTATGAGGGCCTGCTCGATGTAATGGCGTTCGAATGCACGTTCGAGCGCGGGAAAATCAACCCCGGCGGCGGGGATGGAGGAGAAGGATGAATCCGGGCGGTCACTGCTCGAAGGCTCCGGTATGCCCAGGTCATCGGCCTCGATCCGAGGGCCCCGGCCGATGAGCACCGCACGCTCGATGAGGTTTTTCAGCTCCCGGACATTGCCGGTCCAGTGGTGTGATGAAAGGGCTTGAGCGGCCTGAGGGCTTATTCCGGTGAAATCCCGTGAGAATTTCCTGTTGAACTCCATGAGGAAGTGCTGCGCAAGCGGGATGATATCCTCCTTGCGCTCGTTCAGGGAGGGAACTTTCACCTTTATCACCCCGAGACGGAAATAGAGGTCGCGGCGGAACAACCCGTTGTCCATGAGGAGAGAGAGATCCTTGTTGGTGGCTGAGACGATCCTTGTTCGGACATGCTGTCTCCTCGTGGAGCCGAGGCGGTGGAACTCGCCGTTTTCGAGAAACCTCAGGAGTTTTGCCTGTGCCTCCGGTCCCAGGTCTCCCACCTCGTCCAGGAACAGGGTGCCTCCTTGCGCGTCTTCGATGAGCCCCCGCTTGCCTAATGCGCTGGCCCCGCTGAACGCCCCTTTTTCGTAGCCGAAGAGCTCGCTCTCGATAAGGTCTCTGGGGATGGCCGCGCAGTTCACTGTGACGAAGGGGCCCATGAAATTGGGACTCCGGTAATGGATGGCGCCTGCGATGAGCTCCTTGCCTGTGCCTGTTTCTCCGAGGATGAGGATCGGTGTGTCAGGGCTCTTGGCCACGCGGGAGATGAATTCCATGACATCCTGAATCGCGTTGCTCTCGGCCACGAAGCAGGGGAGGTTCTCCTGAAGATACTGCTGCTGGAGCTGTCGGACCTCTTTTCTGAGCCTGATGGACTCCAGTGCGTGGGCAATGTTCATTTCCAGCGCGTCCATGATGATGGGCTTGATCACGTAGTCATAGGCGCCGAGCTTCATGGCCTGGATCACCGTCTGTGCGTCTTCGTACGCAGTGATCATGATCACCAGGGTGTCGGGGTGAATGCGGCGGATTTCCTCGAGCGCCTGTATCCCGCTCATACCCGGAAGCCCGATATCCAGCAAAACCAGGTCGGGCGGCGTTTCGCTCATGGAGACAAGGGCATCCTCGGCGGTGCTGAAGCTCAGTACCCGGTAGGGCGGGGAGAGACTCGTGGAGATCCCGTCGCGGATGATCCGCTCATCGTCGATGACATATATCGTGTAGGTGATCATGACTCGCGCGCTCCTTGCTGCATGGGGAGGAAGATGGCGAACTCCGCGCCTCCCAGGGGGCTCGTACCGACGGTCAGTCCGCCTCCGTGGTCCATGATGATCCGGTGGCTCAGGCTCAGGCCGATGCCGGTGCTTCGCGACTTTGTCGTGTAGAAGGGGTCGAAGATCTTGTCTCTCCTGGCAGGCGCAACGCCGGGGCCGGAATCGCCGACGCTTATCTTGAGCCGGTTTCCGTCCAGAGACAGGGAAATGGATATCTTCTTCGGCCTGTCCGAGTCCTTCATGGCCTCGGCCGCGTTGGTTATGAGATTGAGCATCACCTGCTCAATGAGCTGGGAATCCGCACGGCAGGGGGGGATCTCGTCCGGGATATCGGTTTGCACGAGGATGCCGGACTTTCGCAGGGTCACTTCCGATAAGGACAGGGCCTCTTCGATAGGTATGCGGATATCGATGAAGGCGAACTTCGGCTCTCCGGGGCGGGAAAAATCCATGACGCGCTTGATGACGGCCTCGATGCGTCGCGATGCATCGCACATCTTGTCGATGACAGCGAACGCCTGTTGAGCGTCCCGGTTTTCCGCGATGATTTTCCTGAGTGCGTGAAGATAGATGGTGATTCCCGAGAGCGGGTTTCTGATCTCGTGGGCTATGCCCGCGGCCACATGGCCGAGCGAGGTCATGCGGTCCTGAATGGCGAGCACGTGTTCCAGCTCCCTGGCCACAGTCACGTCCATCATGTTGAGCAGGACAGCGTCGCTGCCTTCGTATTTGATGATGCTCGCCCTGCAGTGGAGCCATCGCACATCGCGCTCTCCTCCATCGGGAGAGCCTCTCGGCAAGAACCTCACCACCATGCCCGGATGCTCGACTCTCCCGGCGGTGAGGTCTGCATAGAGCTTCTTGACGGCGGCTATGTCGTCGGGATGGATATTGTCGTAGAGGCCGGGCTCGCCGCCTTGAGGCAGCGGTCCGAACATGCGCTGCTGCTCCGGATTGCGATAGATCACCTTGCCGTCCTGGAGGATGGAAATGCCAGTAAGGGAATGCTCCACAAGTTCGCGGAAATACTGCCCGCTCTTCCTCAGGACTTCATGCGCGTGTCTTGTCGGGGCTTTCTCTCTCTGATGCGCAGGCTTCTTCCGTGCCATGAACCGCCCTTCTCGAAGACGCCTTCATGATGACGCCCGGTGCAGGAAATTCCTGCCTTGACGCATTCATTCTAAGCCTTGCCGCAGGAAATGGCAAGGACGAAGCTCCATGTGCCGCAGGTGCAGGGAACAGACGGAGTGTATTACGGAGGAGCCGGACACTACGCAAGACCCGAGTTCAGAGCCGGGCGATACCGAGAAACAGCATCGCGGGAGGAGAGATGCAGGGGGCGCCCCGTTCACCGGGGCGTTTTCGTAAAAAGGGCTGTGAGTTTCTCTCAGGAACCTCTCTCGACCAGCCGCCTGAATCAACAGTGCCGTCCTTGTCTCTGAAATGCCCGAACGGCTGAGCCGGTAAACATGGGCAGGTCATGCGCAAACGAGATCAGGAGGAAACACGTACAGGTTTTCAGCCGGCCCGAACCCAGTGAGCTGTCACCGGCTTGTACCGTTCTTCCTGGGCGCCGTCGCCGAGCCGCCCGTAATTGCTGTACCCCACGCCCAGAACGTTCCGTCCTCCCTCATGGCCAGGGCGCAGGACTCGTCTGCTGGTGCACTGATCTGTGCGCCTGCTTCAGACGGGCTCGTGAAGTCTCTGGTGGTGAACGACCAGATATAGTCCGAAGCAAGGGGCTTCCCGCCGTGTCTTTCACCCCGGTGGTCATCGTGGCGACTTAGCCGATGCTCTGGGGCAGGGAATACAATGGGCTGAAAATCACTCTGGAGCCCGAACAGCTCATTGTTGTGGATGTGGTTGCACTTTCTGTGTCCGGGGAAATGGTCTACTCCGACATCGTGCCGGGTCCGATCTCCCTGTTGAGGTGTATTTCAAGACCGGCGTCGGGAGAGACGTCGACCGCGCCGTCATCGAGAGCGGTCGACGTGATCGACAGTGTCTGTTCGCCGCAGCTTTCCCCTCCCTAGCAACCGGAGAAGACCATGAGGGCTGAGCCCAGACAGCGGATGAGAAACAAAAAGAATCGAGCGCTATGGAAAGGGGCGTCGATTCACCCCTGTTGCATAATTGTACGATAATCTCATAGATAGAACGGCATATCGGAATTGAAAGCACCCAACGGGGAAACCCCATTTTCCCCTTCCATTTTTCGGTGGATTTCGGTAACAGTTCCTCTTTCTTGAAGAGAAGCAATAATGCTGGAATAATTCACGGGGCGGTGTTAAGAAAGTGAACATTCCAAACCCTAAGAAGGTGGAGCCATGGAGCAGGCAATAAGCAGGGCGAAGGTGCTCATGGAAGCACTCCCATATATTCGTGATTTCAGGGGCAAGAAGATCGTGGTCAAATACGGCGGCCACGCCATGGTGAACCCCGAGCTGAAGACACTCTTTGCAAAACAGATCGTGCTGTTCCACTATGTGGGCATTCAGGTGGTGGTGGTCCACGGGGGCGGTCCCCAGATCAGTCGGATGCTCGATACCATGGGGATCGAATCGAGCTTCATCGACGGCAAGCGCGTCACCGATGCCAGGACCATGGATGTGGTGGAGATGGTGCTCGCCGGAGGAATCAACAAAGAGATCGTCCAGCTCATCAACGCCGACGGAGGGCGGGCCGTAGGGCTTTCCGGAAAGGACGGCGGGCTTATCAAAGCCCGGAAGCTCCTTTTTTCCCGCAGAGACGCCTCGGGCAACGTGACTGACATCGATATGGGACATGTGGGCGAGGTGACAGGGGTCGATACCGGCATAATAGACGCTGTGGAAAAGGGGGGGTTCGTGGCGGTCATCGCCCCTTCGGGCGTGGGCGACGACGGGCTCACCTACAACATCAATGCTGATACTGTCGCTGCGGAGATAGCCAGGCAGCTCAAGGTGGAGAAGCTCATCATTCTCACCGACGAGCAAGGGGTCCTGGATGCGGAGGGAAAACTCATCTCCAGCCTGAAATACTCCCAGATCAATAAGCTCATCTCCTCGGGCGTTGTGAAGGGCGGGATGATCCCCAAGCTGGAGTGCTGTATGAGGGCTCTCGAAGGGGGAGTGACCAAGGCCCACATCATCGACGGACGCATACCCTATTCGATCCTCCTGGAACTGTTCACCGACTCAGGCATAGGCACCCAGATCGTGAAGGAGTAAAGGCGACATGGAACATGTAATGGAAACCTATTCCCGTCTGCCCATCACCCTGGTGAAGGGCAGGGGCTGCCGGGTGCAGGACGAGCAGGGCAACGACTACCTCGATATGGTGGCCGGAATTGCGGTGTGCAATCTCGGTCATGCTCATCCCCAGGTTGTGGAGGCTCTGAAGAAACAGGCTGAAGAGCTTTTCCACTGCTCGAACCTCTACCGGATTCCCCAGCAGGAGGCCCTGGCCAGGATAATATCGAAGAACAGCTTCGATTCCAGGGTATTCTTCTGCAACTCAGGTGCCGAGGCGAACGAGGGCGCCATCAAGCTGGTGAGGCGTTACTGTCACGACTGCTCCGGGCGGGGGCCCGGCATCATCACGCTTGCCGGCTCGTTTCACGGGAGAACCCTGGCCACGCTGACCGCTACCGGGCAGGACAAGGTCAAGAAGGGTTTCGACCCACTGCCCGGGGGATTCGTCATTGCGCCGTACGGTGATATCGATGCGCTGAGTGAAGCCGTGGACGACTCGATCGGTGCGGTCATGCTCGAGCCGATTCAGGGGGAGGGAGGCGTCAGGATCCCGCCCGAAGGATATTTGACGCAGGTGCGGGAGCTCTGCGACCGTCACGGCCTGCTGCTCGTGTATGACGAGGTCCAGACCGGCATGGCGAGGACAGGCGAGCTCTTCTGCTATCAGCACGATGGGGTGGTTCCGGATATCATGACCCTGGCCAAAGCCCTCGGAAACGGATTTCCCGTAGGAGCGGTAGTCGCGCGGCGTGATGTCGCGGAGGCATTCGATCCCGGGAGCCATGCATCCACCTTCGGAGGCAACCCTCTTGCCATGGCGGCGTCGCTTGCCACGCTCACCGTCATGCTCGAACAGGGAATAGCCCGCCGGTGCCGGGAGACAGGCGCATATCTCACCGAGAGGCTCGGAGAGCTCGCACGTCTTCACCCGGGCATCCGCGAGATCCGCTCCCGGGGGCTCATGATCGGCATTCAGTGCGATGCGGACCTCTCGTCTCTCGCAAAGGACGCGCTGAAGGAGAGGATTCTGCTCAACGTGATCCAGGGCAGTGTCATCAGGCTTGTTCCACCGCTCATCATCTCGCGTGAAGAGTGCAACGAGGCGGTGGAAAAGATCCACAAAATACTCAAAGAAAAGGGAGTGTGATGGGGCACAGGGATTTCCTCTCGATTACCGATCTGAGCAGTGAAGAGATCCAGGAGATATTTTCCCAGGCTCGTCTCCACAAAGAGAACATCCCGCCGGCGAGTCTGGCCGGGAAATCAGTGGTGCTGCTGTTCGAGAAGGCGTCCACCAGGACCAGAGTTTCCTTCGAGGTGGGGGTGGCCCGGATGGGAGGGCACCCCATCGTCCTGACGCCGGAAGGCTCTCAGATCGCCAGGGGAGAGCCGCTCAGGGACACCGCGCGCATTCTTTCCGGATACTGCGAATGCATCGTCATGCGGACATTCGGGCACGACCGGGTTCAGGAGATGGCCGAATGGGCGGATGTGCCGGTGATCAACGCCCTGACCGACCTTCTGCATCCCTGCCAGGTCCTGGCCGACTGCTTCACCCTCCAGAACCGCTTCGGGACATTGGAGGGCAAAAAGGTCGCCTGGATCGGCGACGGGAACAACATGGCCAACTCCTGGATCAACGCCGCTTCGCTCCTGAGCTTCGAGCTTATGCTCGCGTGCCCTTCAGGGTATGATCCGGATGTAGAGATCATGGCCGATGCCCGGGCCCGCGGGGGAAAGATCACCCTGGTACGGGATCCGGCGGAAGCGGTGCAGGGCGCCATCGCCGTCAACACCGACGTATGGGCGAGCATGGGGCAGGAGAGCGAGGCGGGGCTCAGGAGGCAGGCGTTCAAAGGCTATGCGGTTACCGGAGAGCTGATGGACCGGGCGGCCGGGGATGCCGTGTTCATGCACTGCCTGCCCGCCCACCGTGGAGAAGAGGTCGCGGAAGAGGTCCTGGAGGGTCCCCGCTCCATCGTATGGGAGCAGGCGGAGAACAGGCTCTATGTTCAGGAAGTCATCATGGATTTTCTCCTACGTCACGAAGGAAGGTGAGTGAGATATGAGTGCACAGAAAGTCGTACTGGCATATTCGGGCGGGCTCGATACCTCGGTCATTCTCAAATGGCTCCAGGACGAGTTCGGGTATGAGGTGATCTGCTACGCAGCGGATCTGGGTCAGGCGGAGGAGCTCACGGGCCTGGAAGAAAAGGCTCTCGCGACCGGGGCGTCGAAGATCTACATCGACGATCTCCGGGAGGAGTTCGTGCGCGACTACGTGTTTCCTGCATACCGGGCGGACGTGGCGTACGAAGGCCTGTATCTCCTGGGCACCACCCTGGGGCGGCCGCTGATCGCCAAGAAGCTCATCGAGACAGCTCGGAAAGAGGGGGCTCAGGCCGTTGCACACGGCGCCACCGGCAAGGGCAACGATCAGGTTCGCTTCGAGCTCACGTTCTGGGCGCTCAACCCCTCCATCAAAGTCATCGCCCCCTGGAAGATGGACGAGTGGAACTTGAGGTCCCGGGACAAGATGATCGACTACGCCAAGGCGCACGGAATTCCCGTGCCGGTCACCAAGAACAAGCCGTACAGCATGGACAGGAACCTTCTGCACATCAGCTTTGAGGGCGGCATCCTGGAAGATCTGTGGAACGAGCCACAGGAGGACATGTTCGTGCTCTCGTGCTCCCCCGAGCAGGCGCCGGACACCCCCACCACGGTCGTGATTTCTTTTCAAGACGGCGATCCCGTGGCCGTCGACGGTGAGAAGCTGAGCCCCGCACGTCTCCTCGCTAGGCTCAACGAGCTCGGCGGGAAGAACGGCATCGGCAGGGTGGACATCGTGGAGAACCGCTATGTGGGCATGAAGTCGCGGGGCGTTTACGAGACGCCGGGGGGGACCATCATGAAGGTCGCCCACCGGGCGATCGAGCAGATCACCATGGACCGGGAGGTCATGCACTTGCGGGACGAGCTCATGCCGCGCTACGCCACCATGGTCTACAACGGCTACTGGTTCGCGCCGGAGCGGGAGGCGCTTCAGGTGCTCATCGATGAGACCCAGAAGGGGGTCACCGGAGACGTGCGGCTCAAGCTCTACAAGGGGAACTGTATCGTCACGGGCAGGAGAGCGGAGAAATCGCTTTATAACCCGGAGATCGCGACGTTCGGTGAGGACGAGGTCTACAATCAGAAGGATGCCGGCGGGTTCATCAGGATCAACTCGCTGAGGCTCCGTATCAGGAATCAGTTGATGAAATGAAGAAAAAACCGTGGTCAGGCAGGTTCGGCCAGGAAACCAGCAGCCTGGTGGAGCGCTTCACCGAATCGGTGAGCATTGACAGGAGGCTCGCCTTCCATGATATCGAGGGCAGCATAGCCCACGCGGAGATGCTCCTGGCCGCCGGCCTTCTGAGCGAGCAGGAGGCCTGCGCTATTCTGGAAGGCCTGAAGGAGATCGGCAGAGATATCGAAAGCGGCACGTTCGTTTTCGACCCCTCCCTGGAAGATGTTCACATGAACATCGAGGTGGAGCTCACGAAAAGGATCGGAGAGGCCGGCAAGAAACTGCATACGGCCAGGAGCAGGAACGACCAGGTGGCGGTGGATTTCAGGCTCTTCGTGAGGGACCGCCTCGCCGAGGTCCGGGCCTCGCTCAAGACATTCATGGCCGCCGTCGTGCAGAAGGCGGAAGACCACGTGGATACGATCATACCGGGCATGACGCACCTGCAGCACGCTCAGCCCGTCTCGCTGGCCCACCATCTGCTGGCCTACTTCGAGATGCTCGTGCGCGATTTCGAGCGCGCGGGAGACGCTGTGAGAAGGCTCAATGTATCCCCGCTCGGCAGCGCCGCCCTTGCCGGCACCCCGCACCCCATCGACCGGTTCATGACCGCGGCCGCGCTCAAATTCGACGAGCCCGGCAGGAACTCCATCGACGGCGTGAGCGACCGGGATTTCGCACTGGAGGCCGCGTTCTGTGCCGCTCTCATCATGATGCACCTGAGCCGGCTGGCCGAGGAGATCGTCATCTGGAGCTCTCAGCCATTTTCCTGGATCGTGCTGCCTGACGCCTTCTGTACGGGCAGCTCCATCATGCCGCAGAAAAAGAACCCGGACGCGGCCGAGCTGGTGAGGGGAAAGACGGGTGGCGTCTACGGGAACCTTGTGGCCCTGCTCACCATGATGAAGGCCCTGCCCCTGGCGTATAACCGCGACATGCAGGAAGACAAGGCGCCTGTCATGGAAAGTCTGGACACGGTGCTCATGTGCCTGGAGGTAATGACAGGGCTTGTGCAGGGGCTTCAGGTGAACCGTGAGGCGCTCGAACGCTCGCTGAAGGCCGGATTCATCACCGCCACGGACGTGGCGGACTATCTCGTCGAAAAGGGCGTGCCGTTCCGTGAGGCCCACCGCATCACCGGGGAGATCGTATCATCGCTCGTATCCGAAGGCGGAACATTCGAAGACATGAGCAGCGAGGATTTCAGGAAGTTCAGCGATGCGTTCGGGCCGGACATCGTCTCGGTGATCAGGCCGGAAAGCTCTGTCGACCGCCGAAGGAGCTATGGCGGCACGGCCAGGAAAAACGTGAAAACCATGCTCGAAGATGCACACGCGCGGGTGGAGAGCCTTGACGTCTGAACGCCTGGTGAAGACCGTCTGTCTGCTCGGCGCCGTCCTCGTGCTCTGCGCGGGATGCGGAAGAAAGCTCCCGCCGCTGCCGCCCGGTCTGCCGGACCCGGTTCGGATAGCCTCAGCCAAATTCATCGGGGACGAGGTGGTGGTGGAGGCCGAGTGCAATGTCGCGGGAGGAAACGTCCTTCTCCTGGGGAAACCCAAGGGGATATGCCCCTCCTGTACGGATGATCTGGTGCAGAAGGACGAAAAGCCCGCCGAGGAAGCCGCTGTCATCAGGATGACTGATCCGAGGCCGGACGAGCCTTATATGGTCTACCGGCTGGCCTTCCGGAAGGGGAGTCTCTTCTGGATGACCGATGCGAAGGTCGTAAGAAAATAATAAGTCTGTGGTGATAGGAACAACGTCAACAGGGGGAAGATTCCATGCATGATTTCGAGTACAGGCAGGGGAAGCTCCACTGCGGAGAGGTGCCTCTGGAAGCGATCGCACGGGAGGTGGGTACACCGTTCTACTGCTACAGTCTTCCCACTCTTCACCGTCATATTCAGGCCTTCGAGGAGCCTCTTTCCGGGGTGGACCACCAGACCTGCTTTGCCATGAAGGCCAACTCGAGCCTCGCCATCCTGACGTATATGGCCCGGCATGGTCTGGGCGCCGACGTGGTTTCTGGGGGCGAGCTCTACCGGGCGCTGAAATCGGGCGTTCCGGGGGAGAAAATCGTGTACTCGGGAGTTGGCAAGACCACCGGTGAAATCGAAATGGCGATCGCTGCCGGCATCATGATGTTCAACATCGAGAGCGAGCAGGAGCTGGAAGTGATCAACGAGTGCGCGGGAACTCTGGAGAAGAAGGCCCCGATCTCGATCCGCGTCAATCCGGATGTGGACCCCATGACCCATCCCTATATCTCCACCGGCATGAGGGAGAACAAGTTCGGGATTGATGTCGAGGCCTCGCTCGCACAGTACCTCAAGGCGCGGGATATGGAGAACATAGAGATCGTGGGGATCGACTGTCACATCGGCAGCCAGCTCACGGACTTGAGCCCCTTCATCGATGCGGTTCAGAGGCTCAAGATGCTCATCAACAGGCTCAAAGAGCACGGAATCGAGCTCAAGTATCTTGATCTGGGCGGGGGGCTCGGCATCACCTATTCCGACGAAGAGCCGCCCCATCCGAGGGATTATGTCAGGGCGGTCCTCGATGCGGTGGGACCCCTGGGTCTCAAGGTGATATTCGAGCCGGGCAGGGTGATCGTTGGAAACGCCGGCATTCTCGTCACCAGCGTTCTTTACCGCAAGCAGACCGGGACCAAGACATTCATCGTGGTGGATGCCGGGATGAGCGATCTCATCCGGCCTTCTCTGTACGGGGCCTACCACGACATCAGGCCGCTTGAGGACAAGCCCGAGGCCCGGGAGAAGGTGGACGTGGTGGGGCCAATCTGCGAATCGGGCGACTTCCTGGCCAAGAACAGGGATCTTCCGATGCTGGGACGGGGGGACATGATCGCGGTGATGAGCGCCGGCGCCTACGGATTCACCATGGCCTCCAACTACAACTCGCGGCCGAAGCCGCCGGAGGTTCTGGTGGATGGCACACGATATTATGTGGTATTGAAGAGACAGTCCTATGAAGACCTGGTGTTGGGAGAGACTGTCCCGAAAGCGATTCTCAAATAAACGGGGGAAAGAGATGTTTTCAGGAGCGATCGTTGCTATCATAACTCCGTTCAAGGACGGGAAGATCGACGAGCAGTCCTTCAGGAACCTGATCAACTTTCAGATCGATGCCGGCGTTTCGGGCATCGTGCCCTGCGGGACCACCGGGGAGTCGGCGACGCTCACCCATGAGGAGCACGAACGGGTGATCGACATCTGTGTGGCGGAGGTGGGCGGAAGGGTTCCGGTCATCGCCGGCACCGGCTCCAACTCCACCGCAGAGGCAATACGGCTCACCAGGCATGCAAAGGAGGCGGGGGCGGACGCTGCTCTGCTCATCACCCCCTACTACAACAAGCCCACCCAGAAGGGCCTCTATGAGCACTATGCCGCCGTGGCGGCCGCCTGCGACATCCCGCAGGTCCTCTACAATGTTCCCGGAAGGACCGGGGTGAACATGTCCGTGGAAACCATAACCGCCCTGGCGAAGATCGATGTAATCGTCGGTATCAAGGAAGCCAGCGGCGATCTCGTCAAGTGCTCGTATGTGGTTCGAGACACCAGGGACGATTTCTGCGTCCTCTCCGGAGAGGATGCCCTGAACCTCCCCATCCTCTGCGTGGGAGGAACGGGAGCCATCTCGGTGACGGCCAATGTCCTGCCCGGCAGGGTCTCCGCTATGATGAAGGCATGGTTCGCGGGTGACGAGCAGACCGCCCGGAAGATCCATTTCGAGCTTCTGGAGATGAATGACGCCATGTTCATCGAGACCAACCCCATTCCAGTGAAGACGGCGCTCGCCCTCATGGGAAAGGTGGGAGAGGAATTCAAGCTGCCGCTGTGCGCAATGACCGAGGGAAACAGGAAAAAGCTTGCGCAGGTACTTGAGAAATACGGATGCATCGGCTGAGGTGCATAAGACTGGATGAACATATCCGGAGGATGATCCTATGATCAGAGCAGGTGTTACCGGGGCCGCGGGCAGGATGGGCTCACTCATTGTCCGTGGCGTGGTGGAATCCGGGGATATGGAGATCGCGGGAGCGCTGGAAGCTCCCGGACATCCCTGCATCGGTTCGGATGTCGGGACCATCATAGGCGGAGGCGCCAGGGGTGTGAAGGTGAGCGACACCGTGGAGGAGGCGTTCCGCGATGCGGAGGTGATCCTCGACTTCACTTTTCCTGAGGCCGCAGTCGCTACGACACGGTATGCCGCATCCGCCGGCAAGGCGATGGTGATCGGCACCACCGGGTTCACGGATGGGGAAATCGGCGAGATACATTCATGCGCTGAGCGCATCCCGATAGTCATGGCGCCGAACATGAGCATCGGCGTCAATGTCATGTTCAAGGTGGCCTCGCTTTTGACGAGCCTGCTGGGAGACGACTACGACGTGGAAATCGTGGAGACGCACCACCGTCTGAAGAAAGACGCCCCGTCGGGCACCGCGATGGGGCTTGCCCGCGCGGTCGCACAGGCCAGAGGCGAAGACCTGAAAAATCTGGCCCGGTATGAGCGTCGCGGGATGATCGGGCCCAGACCCCGGGGCGAGATCGGGATACAGACGCTCAGAGCGGGCGATATCGTAGGAGACCACACCGTGTTCTTCGCCGGCAACAACGAGCGCATCGAGATCACCCACCGGGCGCACACCAGACAGAACTTCGCCCAGGGCGCTATACGCGCGGCGCGATGGATCAGGGGCAGGGAACCGGGGCTGTACTCCATGATGGATGTGCTGGGGCTCAGCTCATGAAGATAGGACGAGGCATCGCTCGAGGAGGCGGGGTCGTGGGCTTTGCCACGGAAGACGGCCAAAACTTCCTGCGCTACGACTCCAGCACCCGCACGACCGGCGGCCGTGTCGATCTCGAGCGCCTTCTCGCTCCGGTCGTTCCGGGCAAGATCGTGGCCGTGGGTCTGAACTACCGCGATCATGCCCGGGAGATGGCCCATGAGATCCCGAAGGAACCGGTGCTGTTCATCAAGCCCTCCACCGCCGTCATCGGCCCCGGGGAGGCGATCCGCTACCCTTCACAGTCCTCCCGGGTGGATTACGAGGCCGAGCTCGCCGTGGTGATCGGAAGAACCTGCAAGGATGCTCCCGCAGCATCCGCCCGGGATTTCATTCTCGGGTACACCTGCTTCAACGATGTCACGGCGCGCGACCTCCAGGCAAAAGACGGACAGTGGACCCGTGCGAAATCGTTCGACACGTTCGCACCGCTCGGACCGTGGATCGTAACCGATCTCCATGACCCCCATGACCTCGAGCTGACCGCACGGGTCAATGGAGAGATCCGGCAGTCGTCCAGCACCGCGAACCTGATCTTCAACTCCTTTGATCTCGTGGAGTTCGTGTCGCACGTCATGACGCTGAACCCCGGTGATGTCATCGCCACGGGCACCCCAGCGGGCATCGGGCCCATGAATCGGGGAGACGAGGTAGAGATCGGGATCCAGGGGATCGGGGTGCTGAGGAATCCGGTCGTCTAGCATGAGAGGGTATCTCTCCCTCGGCTCGAACCTCGGAGACAGGATCAAACACCTGAAGACAGCTCTGGAAAAGCTCCGGCACAGGGGCGTCGGGATCACGGCCGTCTCCCGCGTCTATGAAACCCGTGCCGTGGAGGTCGATGAGCCTCAGCAGCATTACTATAACCTCGCAGTCGCAGTCGAATACGAGGGTACGCCGCGGGAGCTTCTGGGAATCTGCCGCGGCGTAGAAGACGATCTCGGAAGAGAACGGCCTTACCACCACGCCCCCAGGACCATCGACATCGACATCCTGATGCTGGACGAGGTACGGGTATCAGCGCCCGATCTGGTTATTCCCCACCCCGGGATGGAACGCAGGACGTTCGTCATATTCCCGCTTTCCGAGATCGCGCCCGGTGTTGTATTACCATCAGGAAAGGGTATAATAGAGGTAAAGAATAGCTTGCCGCAAGACGAGATAGTGAGAGTACGGATTTTTGATGATGAATGAACCACAGAAAAAAGCCTGGAAAATCCTGATAGCAGACGACAACCGCCATGTCAACGAAGTGGTGAGGGAGACCCTGTCCGAGTACGGGTTCGAGGTGCTCCAGGCCTTTGACGGCAGACAGGCGTACGTCGCCTTTGAGGAGAAGAAGCCGGACCTCGTCTTCCTCGACTACCTCATGCCTGAGCTCGACGGCCTGGACGTGCTCAAGAAGATCAAAGAGAAAGACCCCAACGCCTTTGTGGTGTTCATTACCGGCGAGGGCTCGGAAGATGTGGCTGTCCAGGCCATGAAGGCCGGTGCGAGTGATTACATCACAAAACCCCTTTCTCCGCCCGATCTGGTCCATGTGGCCAACAAGCTCATCAGAGAGCATGAGATTCTGCTTGAAAACATACGGCTCAAGAGCCGGGGAGACGCCTACAAGGATTACCTGGTGACCATCACCGAAACAATGGGAGAGGCGGTGGTCACCATCGACAGCAGGGGAACGATCCAGTTCATGAACTCCATGGCCCGGAAGTTCTGGGGCGAGCTGTGCGAGATGAAGAACAAGCCCGTGGACGTTCTCATCCCCGACCCGAGCGTGCACATCCATGCCGACATCAGGCAGGCTTTCTCGAGCGGGCTTGATCGCCTGGAGCAGGAATACGCGTTCAGAAAGGTCGACGGGAGCATTTTTTCAGGGCTCCTGAGCGCATCTCCGCTGAAGAGTGAAAAATATGCGGGCGGTGCCGTCCTGGTGGTGAGAGACCTGACGGATATCGAGATGATGCGGAGGCAGATCATCAACGCGGAGAAGCTCGCATCGCTGGGCAAGGTGGTGGAAGGAGTGGCTCACGAGATCCGCAACTCGCTCACCTCGCTGGGGGGGTTCTCCCGGAGGCTGAGCCGGTCAGTGGGAGAGAACTCCACTCAGAAGGTGTATGTCGACTACATCATCGAAGACGTGAAACGGCTCGAGGCCATGATCATGGATATCGAGGACTATGTGAACTACACCAAGATTCACCGGCCCAATTTCACCAAGACCGATATCGAAGAGGTCATTGATGAAGCCCTCATCAAAACCTTCGGTTCCGGCAGGTTCAGCGGGGTGGCCTATGAGGTGAACACGCCCGAGAACCTCGAAGAGATCGAGGCCGACCGCAGTTATCTGGTGGAGGCCTTCTGGCACCTTTTCGTCAATGCATGCGAGTCCATGCAGGGCAAGGGGGTCCTAGAGGTGGACGTGGCCCTGCATCCGCATTACCTCATCGTAGACGTCATCGACTCAGGCAAGGGTATTCCCGATGACGAGATCAAGGACATCTTCAATCCGTTCTATACCTCAAAAGTGCGGGGTGCGGGCCTCGGGCTCTCGAAGGTCTACATGATCATCGAAGAGCACGGAGGCTTCATCACCGTGAACAGCGCAGTGGGCAAGGGTACGAGGATCCGCGTATTTCTCTCCCGGAAGCGCGCGGCCAAAGGAGTGAGCCTCCCTCCGGCCGAGGTAAGCCGCGGCCGCTGACGGAAGAAGAGGGTGTGGAGAAAAAAATCCGCATGACGATAAGTATGTAATGAAATTTTCAGGGCATAGATTGAGATACATGTTCAGGGCGATTTCCGCGGGGTGCCTGTGCGGCGTTCTTTCGATCCTTGTTCTGTACGTGCCTCCGGCTGCGGCCGATATCTACATGAAGCGGCTGCCGGACGGGACCATGTGCTTCACGAACCGTCCCACGGGAAAGAGCTGGGACGTATACCTGAAGGAGCGAACCTATGAGCCCCGGCACAAGTACACCAAGACCGACTATGACGGACTGATCCAGCAGATCGCCTTGAGTGAGGGCATAGACCCGCAGCTGATCAGGGGGATCGTCCAGGTGGAGTCTCAGTTCAACCCCAGAGCGCGGTCACCCAAAGGTGCCATGGGGCTCATGCAGCTCATGCCCCAGACCGCGTCGCTGATGGGCATACGCGATCCGTGGGATCCCCACGAGAACATCACCGCCGGAACCAGGTACTTTTCCTACCTCATGAAACGATACCAAGGAGATATCAGCAAGGCGCTGGCGGCCTACAACGCCGGGCCCGGGGCGGTCGACAGCTACGACGGAATTCCCCCCTACCAAGAGACGCGCGAGTATGTTAAGAATGTGCTTGCAATTTTCAATGGAGGGAGGAAATGATCGGGGATGAACATTGCAAATGCACTGACCATATCCCGCATCGCTGCGGTACCGGTCATTGCCGTACTGCTCCTCTTCGATAACCTCTACACTTCTCTCATCGCCGCGGTTCTCTTCACCGCGGCCACCATCACCGATTATCTGGACGGGTACTTCGCCCGCCGGATGAACATCGTATCCGATCTGGGAAAGCTCCTGGATCCCCTGGCGGACAAGCTGCTCATAGCGACCGTCCTCATCATGCTCATACCGCTGGGCAGAGTGCCTGCATGGATCGTCGCTCTCATTATCGCCCGGGAGCTCGCGGTGACCGGCGTGAGGGGCCTGGCTTCCGAGAGGCATGTGGTGATCTCCGCGAGCTGGCTCGGAAAGTACAAGACGGCATTTCAGTGCACGGCAGTCATCCCGCTGCTGGTTCACTACCCGGTCCTGGGACTGCAGTTCCAGGAGGCCGGCGAGTTCTTCCTCTGGATCGCGCTCTTCTTCACCCTCTGGTCGGGATGGGATTATATCGCCGGATACATCCGGACGAATGTGACTGCATGAGAAAACCCATACATGAACCGCCGGCAGTTCTCTGATGCCGGAGTAAATCTTCTCCCGTCTCTATTTCCGGACCGAGGTGACATCCTTGGCGATCTGCAGGATCTCCATGGGAAGATCGATTCCCTTATCCTTCGACGCCTGAAGGTCCACCAGGATAGTGAGCTCGTCCTGGACGAGAATCGGCAGCGTCTCCGGCTTTGCCCCTTCCTTGAGAATTTTTGCCGCCTGGGTTCCAGAGAGGGATCCAATCCTCTTAAACTCCGAGCCCACATAGAGCACGGCCCCGGAGAAGCCCACATGGCAGAAACATACCGACGGGATCCCTGCCGGATCGAGCACAGACATGAGCTCCCTGGTCGGCTGATAATCCCTCAGGGCAAAGTAAGCATCGATGGGCACCCCGAATGCCTGAACGCCCTGCGCAACGAGATCCCGGGCTGCGGCGGCGGGGCTGTCGGACTTCTCGACCTGCCTGGACAAGACCGTTATGCCCAAGGTCGCCGCTTTCTCCTTCGCCTCTTGGACGAATGCGACCGCGTTGTCGTCGTCACTGTGGACGATCCCCATCTTCGTGAGGTCAGGCAGCGCCAGCTTGGCGATCTTGAAGGCGCTCACCGGGTCCAGGTAGAGCGACGCCCCGGTGAATCCCGGGCCGGCCTGGGTTACGGATTGGCACCCGATCGCCTGGGGCACGGCCACGGCGGTAAATACCACGGGAATGCCCGCGCTGATAAACTTGTCCTTGCTGTATTTCGTTGCGGGCGAGCTGATGGTGAGCACAAGATCGGGCTTGGAAGCAACGATGTCCGAGGCTTTACTCTTGATTTTCATGAGTATCCCGACCCGCTTCCACAGCCCGGCATCAGCGTCGGCATCAATGATATGCCGATTGATGACGAGGTTCTGCCCCAGGACGATGCCGTTGTTCGCCAGTTCCTCGATAAACCCTTCATAGGCCCAGTCAAATGGATTTATCTTGGAAACCTGAAGAACCTCGATGTGGTAGCTGTCTTTCGCCAATGCGGGGATACTGCACAAGAGAGCCACCAGAAAACACGACACGCACCTTTTCATGAGCTCCTCCTTTGAAGCCGCTATTTGATAGCGGTATCAATAAGAATCTCGGATAATCTCCGACGATCCTTAAATCGACAGCAAAGCTCCCGTAAGGCGCTGGCGAGGTTTCTTCCCGCCTTATTCATGTAAGTCCTTGCAAAGGAGGACGTGCGATCCACCCTGCAGGAAAGGCGGGGGAAGGACGACTCGCTTCGGGATGCAGACTCAGAGCTTCTCGCTGGTGCTGATGCCCAGGTGTGTGTAGAGAGCGCATGAGCCGGATGCCGCGCTGGAGATGAGGGCGCCGCTGGTTATCAGCAGCACTGCGTTGAGAAGATTTACCTTGCCGCTTCTCACCAGCACGAAAATGATGGCCAGGGCGACTGCGATCCTGCCGAGCCTGTCGAGCGTTCCGACGTTCTGATCCATTTCAATCCTCCCTCGTCATGCAAAATGGTATTTTCAGATAAAAAAACAGTCTGTGTCAAGAAGGATCTGTCCTGCAAGGGATGTTTCGGGAAGGGATACTCGGGCAATCTTCTCTTGCTGTTGAGCAGGGGGATGCGATCGTGTTTTTCCGCACACTGTTTCAATGCTGTTCTATGAGCTGGGATGGAATAGGGGTGTGCAGTCTTTGACCTGCGACATTTTCCGGTCACGGACATGTCCGGGAACCCCCTCCTCCACCCGGCGGGCGAACATCTTTCCCAGTCCGTCCGCAAGGTGCCGGAGATAGTGATACATGAAGAAGGCGGTGATGCCGCTATGAACCCTTCCGCAGCAGTGGGAAGAGCCACAGTATTCCTGGGGCAGGCGCTGAGGGTTTGACGGCTCGGATCATACCCGGGGCATCGCTGAATGTCCGGAACATGCCCGGCGCCGTCCCTGGAAGGCTCATGAGCGGAGAGGCATTCGACACCGGACGAATACATGAATGCCGGACGAGGACGGTTCAACGGCATCCTCCGCCATCATGGATGTGCGTTCCGTGAGGCGCCCCGGGCGTTGTCCCCGATCGTTTTCGCTATTTCTTGTGCCGCCTCCGCGCCTCTGCTGACGCGCTTGTGCTTGAGAATAAGAAAGAAAACCCGCTCGAGAGACACCGCAAGGGTCGCCAGAAAAACCCGGCGAGAACCCATCCCGCAATACCGCTCCCGGCAAGCCGGTCCATTGGATCTCCTTTCCGTATATGTCATGGATTCACAGGATGAATCTCGGTATGGGGTATTTTCTCTTCCGCTTCGGGCAAAATGAATTTCGGGTCGGCCGGTGTACAACGATCGAGGACGGACGAGGCTGTCGAACAATTTGCGAATGAACAAATGTTATTATTATTCATATTTGGGCATAATATAAATGCATGCAAGAGCCTGATCGACTAGGAATGATCTATATATGCACAAATATACATAATTACATAAATGAATAATGATTCAGTTTGCTGTTGTGCTCGGAGGTTTATTCATATACAATCGCTAGACGAAAAAAAATCGTTTCAGGGGGTTTTTTATGGACGTAAGTAGGAGGGGATTCCTGAAGCTTGCGGGCGGAACCCTGGCTGCTGCGGGCATCGGAGCGAGCGTGGGAGTGAGATCGGCCCACGCGAAGCCTTCAAAGATCCGATATGCCCAGGAGGTTCCCACTATCTGCCCTTATTGCGGGGTGGGATGCGGCATCATCGCCCATGTAAGCAATGGGAAAATTATCAACACAGAGGGTGACCCTGATCATCCCATCAACAAGGGCGCCTTGTGCTCCAAGGGAAGTGCCCTGTATCAGATCGCGAACAACGACAAGCGTCTGACCAAGGTTCTCTACCGGGCACCGGGGGCGGATTCCTGGCAGGAAGTCGAATGGGAGTGGGCCATCGACAAGATCGCCCGCAACCTCAAAAAAACCAGGGATGCAGGGTTTGTCAAGACGAATGCAAAGGGCGAGGTCGTCAACCGCGTCGAGAACATCGCCGCCATCGGCGGGGCCGCTCTCGACAGCGAAGAGGTCTATTCCCTCACCAAGTTCAACCGGGCTCTCGGCCTGGTTTACGTCGAGCACCAGGCCCGTATTTGACACAGCTCCACAGTCGCCGGTCTGGCGAACTCCTTCGGTCGCGGTGCAATGACGAATCACTGGAACGATATCCAGCATGCGGACGCCATCCTTATTATGGGCTCCAACGCCGCCGAGAATCATCCCATCTCTTTCAAGTGGGTGAACGAGGCGCGGGCAAAGCGCGGAGCCAAGCTCCTCAACGTCGACCCCCGGTTTACCCGGACCTCGGCGGTTGCCGATCACTACGCGCGCATCCGCTCGGGCACCGACATCGCCTTCTTGGGGGGCATGATCAACTACGCCATCAGGAACAACCGCATCAACTGGGACTACATTCGCGACTACTCCGATGCGGCATATCTGGTGAACCCCGATTTCCGGGGCGCGGCTGACCTCGACGGTGTATTCTCCGGCCTGAAAGGCTCCACATACGATAAGTCTACCTGGAGCTATCAGACAGACGAGAACGGCGTGCCAAAGAGGGACGAGACCATGCAGGATCCCAACAGCGTGTTCCAGCTCCTGAAGAAGCATTATGCGCGGTACACGCCTGAAAAGGTATGCGAGCTTACGGGAACGGACCCCAAGGACTTCGAGACCGTATGTGATGTGTTCACCGCAACCTATCTGCCCGAGAAATCGGGGACCATCATGTACGCAATGGGCACTACCCAGCACACCTACGGATCTCAGAACGTGCGGGCGTTCTCCGTTCTCCAGATCCTGCTGGGCAATATCGGCGTGGCGGGCGGCGGCATCAACGCTCTGCGCGGTGAGAGCAATGTACAGGGCTCGACCGACCACGGGGCGCTCTACCACATCCTGCCCGGCTATCTCAAATACCCCAAGGCCAGCGAGCAGTCGCTGGCGGTGTACAACACGAACAATACACCCAAGTCCAACGATCCCATGAGCATCAACTGGTGGGGGAACACCCCGAAGTACATGGCGAGCCTGCTGAAGGCCTGGTGGAGAGATGCAGATCTCGAAACGGGATACAGCTATCTGCCCAAGATCGACGACACCACGAACTATTCGTACTTGCCCATCTTCAACGAGATGGCCAGGGGCAACATCAAGGGCATGTTCGCCTGGGGAATGAACCCCGCCGTAGGCGCACCGAGCGCGCGTCTTATCCGCAGGGCTCTGGCGAAGCTCGAGTGGCTGGTCGCCATTGACCTCTGGGAGACCGAGACATCCGCGTTCTGGCAGAAGGAAGCGGGCGTCGACCCGTCGACCATCAATACCGAAGTCTTTCTCCTGCCCGCTGCCGCGTCCATGGAAAAGGAAGGCTCGGTAGCCAACTCCAGCAGATTGGCACAGTGGCGTTACAAGGCCGTCAATCCACCGGGCCGCGCCGAAGATGACCTCGCCATCCTGACCATGCTCGTAAACAAGACAAAAGAGCTGTATGCGAAAGAAGGCGGCGCCTTCCCGGACCCCATCCTGAACCTTTCCTGGAATTACGGAAAGCTCGGTCTTGACGGCAAGATCCATCACCCGTCTCCGAGAGAGGTGGCAAAAGAGATCAACGGCTTCTTCCTCGTGGACAAGGAGGTCGATGGAAAGCTCTACAAGGCCGGCGACATGGTGCCCGGGTTCCCGGCGCTTCAGGACGACGGCTCCACCTGCTCCGGCAACTGGCTCTACTGCAACTCGATAAGCGATACCGAAAACAGGATGATGCGCCGCGACACCTCCGATCCCACGGGCCTTGGCTTCTACCACAACTGGGCATGGTGCTGGCCCATGAACCGAAGGATCATCTACAACCGTGCCAGCGTTGACAAGAAAGGCCAGCCCTTTGCCAAGGACAAGCCGGTCATCTGGTGGAGTCCGCTCAAGAAGGCGTGGCTCGGCGATGTTCCGGACGGCGGCGGCGGACCGGGCGCGAAGCACCCCTTCATCATGGTGCCCCACGGGCGCGCTCAGCTCTTCTCCGCAAGCATGACCGACGGGCCGTTCCCCGAGCACTACGAGCCGCTCGAATCCCAGGTCAGGAACACCATCTCCGCGGCACAGGTATCCCCGGTCATCATGAGGTGGGACAAGAAGGTGCAGGAAGAGGTGTGCGATCCGATGCTCGTGGAAGGCTGCAACGCGGCTGTCTTCGGATGCGAGGAGGCACCGGAATTCCCCATCGTCTGCACCACCTACCGGGTGGTCGAGCACTGGCAGACAGGCCAGATGACCAGATGGCTTCCATGGCTTACCGAGCTCGTGCCGAATCAGTTTGTGGAGATGAGCGAGGAGTTCGCGAAGGAAAAGGGAATCCGCAACGGCGAGCTGGTGAGAGTCACCTCCATCAGAAACCGGGAGGGCATCATAGCGAACGCCTATGTAACCAAGCGCTTCAAGCCCTTTACCATCAACGGGGAAACCGTCCATCAGGTCGGGATGACATGGCACTTCGGGTACAAAGGGCTGGTCACGGGCGCAAATGCCAACGACCTGAGCCCGTTCGTCGGTGATGCCAACACCATGATCCCCGAGTACAAGGCCTTCCTCGTGAACGTAGAAAAGGTGAGGAGGTAAGCCATGACTGAATATATCAAGCTCATCGATCTGACCAAATGCACCGGCTGCCGGGGATGCCAGGTGGCGTGCAAGAACTGGAACGGGCTTCCCGCCGAGAAGACGCAATTCATCGGGTCTCTGCAGAACCCGGCCGATCTCTCTTACGATACCTGGTGTCTCATCAGGTTCGACGAGATTGAAAACGGATCCGGACTGAAATGGGTCATGAGGCACGACGCCTGTATGCACTGCGACTGGCCCGCCTGTGTCAAGGCCTGCCCCTCGCCGGGCGCCCTGGTGAAGACGGAGACGGGCGCCGTCGTGCACGATCCGAATTTCTGCATCGGCTGCAAGGCCTGCACAGTGGCCTGTCCGTTCGATATCCCCCGGTATTCCGCTGTGAACGAAAACATATCCAAGTGCACCCTGTGCTACGACAGGATCACCGACGGCAGAAAGCCCGCATGCGTGACGTCGTGCCCCACCGGTTGCCTGACCTTCGGGCCGAAGGCCGAGATGCAGGTCAGGGCCCGGGCGAGGGCGGCGGAGATCAGCGGGGTGGTCTATCCCAATAACCCCAAGTACCAGACCAATGTCCTCTATATCATGCCGGCCGAGATCAGGGCCGCACAGCTCCAGCACATGAACCCGAATCCCAAGATGCCAACCACCGTCCTGTGGTGGAAGAACCTCTTCAAGCCGTTTACCCTGATCGGCATGGGTGCGGTGGCGGGTGCGGCCATGCTGCACTATATGGTTAGAGGGCCGCACGAGCCGGAGAAAAAGGAAGGGGGTGAGTGATATGTCCGGTAAGAAAGAAGGAATGGTATACGTTACCACACTGCAGGAGAGGATCGTTCACTGGCTCCTGGCCGGGAGCTGTCTGTTCGCTCTACTGACCGGGCTGGGCCTGATGTTCCACAGCTGGGACTTCATCGCCGCCCTCCTGGGCGGCCACTACGCCATGAAGTGGATGCACATTTTCTCCGGCGTGGTGTTTGCATTCTCGCTCGCGGGAGCGAGCGTCATGTGGTGGGAGCACTGCAAGTTCGTGCCCGAGGACGCCGAGTGGGTGAAGAAGGCCGGCGGCTATCTCTGGGACGCCCACGACCTGCCTCCGGGAGGCATGTACAATGCCGGGCAGAAGATGTTCTTCTGGACTGTGTTCATCTTCGGGATCATTATCGTGATCTCCGGGCTCATCATGTTCAACCCGCTCATCTTCCCCGTGACTCTGGCCAGATGGGCGTACATGCTTCATGCCGCGTCTGTCATGGTCATCGCCGCGTTCTTCATCATCCACCTCTATCTGGGAACCTTCGGGAACCCGGGCACGGTGCAGATCATGTTCCACGGCTGGGCCACCAGGGAGTACTGCGAATTCCACAAGGGGAAATGGCTGGCCGAAAGAGAGAAGAAGGGCGGGGAAGAATCCCAGGCCGCATAAGCGTTCCAACCCCAATGTCTTGAACAAAAAGCCGGAGAGCTTCGTGCCCTCCGGCTTTTTCTCGTTTGTCTCCAGTTCATCCGAGTATTATCTGCCCCGGGCAGCGCCGGGAAATCTTGGAGGAAGCCGGGCGCCGTTGAAAATCGGCTACGGAGCATGAGGAATGATGGGGCTCAAGAAGCTCTCTGATCAGCCTCTTGAAGAGACATCTCCGGTCCTGCTCCAAGCTGGCCCCGGATCTGCACACTGCGGATGGTGCTCAGCCGGCACGCTGCCCGGCGATCTGCTTCCCGGCGCGGGGCCGGGGCCTGTTCTGTTTGACCGGGGGAATCATATAGGCTATACCATGTCGTGGAGGATGTGCGTGTCGGGTCCGCAGGAAATACTGGTAATCATACTGATCTTCATGCTCATATTCTTTCTGCCCAGGCTTAAGGGCAGAAGCGGTGAGAAGAGATCCAAAAAGACCCTGCAGACGCTTTCCGGAAAACTCCGCCTCGCCTTGGTCATTTCCGTTGTCTGGCTGCTGCTGTGGACGGCCTACTTTCAACCCTGGACCGGAAGGGTCCTCGGCTTTGCTGTGGTCGGCCTGTGCCCGGTCGCCCTGGGGTGGGGCATTCTCTGGATACTCGACGGGTTCAGGAAGAATCAGGACGCATGAGGCGTCCAGGCCATTCACCCCGGGGGGCCTTTCAGCGCTTCGGACCATGGATGAAAGATCCCTGCCGGCACGTGCCTTCCTGCGGGTACGATGACGTACACACATCGTTTCCGTGTTTTTTTCACGAGCGCCGTGGCGAGCGACATACCCTCCTCCCGCTGCTCGGCCGGGTCCGGTGTCTATCCGCAGAAAACCGGGCGGAACCGGTTCGCGTGCGGCCAGCGGCAACAACCTCGCATAGCGGCTCCTCCCCTTGCTCCGGATCGGAAAAATGATCCGGGCTGGGTTCTTCAGCGTTTCCGGCGTCAGCCCTTGAGCGCGACCATGTCCGGAATATCCGAAGCGAATGTAGGGAAGGCGAAGAGGAACTCCCTCAGATCGCGGGAGGTGATGCCGTGCTTCATGGCAAGGCCGAAGATATTGATGATCTCGTGGGCGTCGTGGCCGAGGATATGGGCGCCGAGGATCCTGTCGGTCTCTTCCTCGATAAGGACCTTGGAAAAGGCGGCCGGCTCGGTATAAATCCGGGTCATCTTCAGAGACTTCAGGTTTCGCAGTGCTGTTTTGAATTTCAGGCCCCGGGCCGACGCCTGTTCTTCCGTAAGACCGACGCCTGCGAGCGGGGGGATCGTGTAGACCGCGTAGGGAATGAACCGGTAATCTGGTGCGATGAGGTCGGAGGATATGACATTATGGGCGGCAATGCGGCCCTCATAGGTGGCGACGGGAGAGAGCTGCGGTGAAGAGGGAACCGCATCACCCGCCACAAAGACATCCTGGTTGGACACGCTCCTGAGATACTTGTCGAGGACGATTCCCTTTGCGTCGGTTTCGATCCCCGCTGAAGCGAGATCGAGGCCTTCGTAGTTGGCCGTCCTGCCTGCGCTGTTGATAACGATGTCCGCTTCTGCAACACGGGATTCATCTCCTGCCCTGTAGGCGACATCGAACCCGGAAGAACTTCTGGTGATGGAATCCACGTCCGCCCCGGGAATCACCTTTGCCCCCAGAGACTGTGTGTGCTCCACGAGCTCCTTGACCAGCTCCTCGTCAAAGGCGGGAAGAATTCTCTTCGCTGCGTCGAGGACCATGACCTGTATGCCGGCGCGTAGGAATACATGGGTAAATTCCATGCCGATAGGCCCGCTGCCGATGAATACGACCGAAGAAGGCAGTCGGCCGAGCTCGAGGAGCTCATCACTCGTCAGGGTGTTCTCGAACCCGGGGATGGGAAGTGTTCTCGGCCTCGATCCTGTTGCAATGACGAACTTCTTTCCATGATACTCCCGGCCGCCTGCCTCGATGGAGTGCCGTCCGGTGAACCGAGCCCGGGCGGAGAGGATGTGGATTCCCAGCTTTTCCAGCCTTTCTTCGTGTTCTTTCGGAACAGGCGCGATGATCGCTTTCTTGAGATCGATAAGCCCGTCCCAGTCGAGATGTGCATTTTGAACCGTGATACGGTGCCCGGGCGACCGGCGGATGTTTTCCATGATCTCGGCAGAGGCGAGGAGAACCTTCTTTGGAATGCATCCCTTCAGCGGGCACGTTCCTCCGAACATCTCCGCCTCCACAATGAGCACCGAAGCGCCGGATCTGCGCGAGATAATCGCCGCCGGTCTCCCGGCAGGCCCTCCGCCCAGGACAATAACGTCATAGGTGTTTTCCACTGCTCTTCCTCCTCAGATGCCGCCTGGATCACTACGTCCGGCTCTCGTGAAACGTCACCGCCCGGCCCTTGCCTCACCGAAAGATCGAGGGCTGCGTTCGATGGATAATTGCCGCTTTCTTAGAATAGTAGCGATGAGCTTCGTGCATTCAAGAGCCGGCATCCAAACCCGGACATCCTCGCAGATCGTCAGAGAAAGACTGCGGCATTGATTTCTTGTGCAGGGGATATTATTGTAGAAAAAGGAGGCGGCAATGAAAGTCAAGATGTATACCATCAGTACCTGCAGCCACTGCAAGGCTACTAAAAAATTCATGAACGACAACGCAGTGGAGTACGAATACGTGGACGTCGATCTTCTCGACGGAGAAGAGAGGCAGGTCGTCATCGAGGAAGTGAAAAAGCTCAACTCGCATTTGAGCTTCCCCACGATCATCATCGGAGAGCGCATCATCATCGGCTTCAGGGAAGAAGAGATCAGGGAGGTCCTGGGGCTCTGATGGACATACAGACGCTCTACGAGATGCTGAAAAAGACCCAGGAGGCAAAGGGGTACTACTTCAACCGCGATCGCGAAGTCACTTTCGAGCTGCTGCGGGGGCTGCTGGTCAACAGGGAGCGATACGGGTACATGTGCTGTCCGTGCAGGCTCGCATCGGGAGACAGAGAGTGGGACAGGGATATCACCTGCCCCTGCATCTACCGGGCCCCGGATGTGGAAGAATACGGGAGCTGCTACTGCAACCTCTACGTTTCGAGGGAATGGAACGAAGGAAGCGTCCCGCACGTGTACGTGCCGGAAAGGAGGCCTGCAGGCAAGTTCCGGTAGTGCCGCTTGCCTTCGGGGGGAGCATCGGCGCTTCTCGGAGCAGGAACGTTCCTGCGGGCGCTGCCCCGGTCCCGCCGGTACGGTGTGAGATCAGGAAAAGAGCAGCTTCAGGATGTCCTGCTCGATATAGGTCAGGCGTATGCCTATTCCCTGCCCGTCGGTTCTGGCGACAATTCCCTGTGCCCACAGAGGCTTGCCCAGGATCTTTTCGGTGTTGAGCTTCATGGAGACGTATGCATCTTCAGCCAGCGGCGCGTCCGTCTTCAGGAAGATGCCGTTTCTGCTCATGTTCGCCACGACGGCCCTGTCCGCAGAGGTGAGGGTGTCGGTATAGGTTATCGTTGCGTCCATCATCTCAGGGGCCTTCACCCGGGTGTCCGACCGTCTGTTCCGCATCGGTTTCTCCTCCGTGCTGTGTTGGTCAAGGGGTCATGAACAAGCAAGAAGAACAATCATGCATTGACAGCAGAGACCGCCATACAATCATGTGCGAGCCGGGGCGGCCCGGTAGACCCTGCAGAGTAAAATAGTCCTTTCACACCGGGAATCAAGTGAATGCCTATGAGATGCACTCATTATCACAGGGGAATTGATCCGGGATTTATGATATGATATGTGCAGAAACTCCCGGCGGAAACAATGAATATTTGTATCAAAGGCCGCCGGGACGCACCTCCAAGGGAAGACAGGATCGTATGCCGACAGGAGAAGATCGAAAGAGTATTATCCAATCCGGACCCCTCGGTCTTTCAGACGGCCGCCTGGATTTCTCGCACAGAATCCTGCAATATGCTTCACAGGACAGGCCGAAACTGGAATTTCTGTCCGAGGTGATGAAGCTCGTCCTCGAGCACTCCGGCTGCGATGCGGTGGAAACGCGGTTAAAGGACGGATCCGATGACCTGAGATGCGAGGCTCACAAGGAGCGCGACGGGACCGGTGATTTAACAATCATCGCCGACAGCGGAAGCGGCGCGTCGACTGCCGGTGATACCGGGTTTCCCGATATCCGGAAGGTACTGGCGGCGGTGAATCTGAGCTGCGGCTCTGTGCCTGCGGAGTGCACGAAGCACGGAAGCATCTGGCTCCACGACATCGGGCGAATGATCTCGCCGGATGCCGGTTCGGACGTGCAGGCCGTGCTCGGCGGCATGAGCTCAGGCGGCGCCTACCGGTCGCTGGTTTTGATTCCCCTGCGTTTCGGCGAAGCACAGATCGGGATGATCCTGTTCAAGGGCAGGCGGGAAAATTCATATGATCCGGTGAAGCTCGAGTACCTCGAAACCATTGCGGCCAAGTTCGAGCTCGCGCTCATCCACCTGCTTTCACAGGCAAAGCTTCATGAGCGCGTGAAGGAGCTCACATGCCTGTACGGCATCGCGCGTGCAGCCTCGGAGCCCGGTCTGTCTTTCGAAGAGAAGATGATGAATATCGTCGCCCTGCTTCCACCGGCGTGGCAGTATCCTTCCCACGCCTGCGCCCGGATCGTGATAGACGGACATGCCTATCAGACACCCTCGTTTGCTGAAGGGATGCAGAAGCAGGTCGCTCATGTGACAATCAAAGGCAGAAACAGGGGAGTGGTCGAGGTTCACTATCCCGACCAGAGGCCCTTCCCGCAGGGGAAGCCGTTTCTCGACGAAGAGCAGAGCCTGATCAACAATGTCGCGGGTCAGATCGCGCAGATGATCGAGCAGAAGGAGGCGGAGGCCGCGCGGTCCGAGCTCCAGGACCAGCTGACCAGGGCGGACCGCCTGGCTGCAATCGGCCAGCTTGCCGCCGGAGTTGCCCACGAGCTCAATGAGCCGCTCAATACCATCCTGGGATTCGCGCAGCTTATCCAGAAGAATGAGCACATGCCGGAACAGGCGGCGCGGGATGTCGAAAAGATCGTCGAGGCCTCGCTTCATGCGAGGACCATCATACGCGAGCTCCTGATATTCGCCCGGCAGTCCGCGCCCAGCAGAGGCAGGGTGAACCTGAACCGGATCATAGAAGACGAGCTGAGCCTCTTTGAGTCTCTGTGCTGCAAGTCATGCGTGGAGCTCAGGCGCATGCTCGCTCCCGATCTCCCGGAAATCACGGCGAACAAGTCCCAGATGCTCCAGGTCATTTCCAACCTGATGATCAACGCCCTGCAGGCCATGCCCGAAGGCGGCGCCATCACTCTCACAACGGCGTTCAGCCATGACGAAGTATCGCTGATGGTGGAGGATACGGGTATCGGTATGAGCGAAGAAGTGAAGAACAACATCTTCCTGCCCTTCTTCACCACCAAGGACGTGGATCAGGGAACAGGCCTGGGGCTTGCGGTAGTGCATGGGATTGTGGCATCACATTCAGGACGGATCGTTGTCGAAAGCGAACCAGGGAAAGGTTCCAGGTTTGTGCTCACCTTCCCGTACAGCACGTCGACCGAACCGGAGGAGGACTCAAGATGACAGCTGCCAGGAAAAACCGCATACTGGTGGTGGACGACGCGCCCACCGCGCTCGACATCCTCGAGCGGAACCTCTCCTCCCGGGGGTATCTGGTGCTCACCGCATCGAACGTTGCCGACGCCGTCAAGGTTCTTGAAAACTCCCCGGTGGACCTGGTCATCACCGATTACAAAATGCCGAAAATCAGCGGCCTGGATCTTATACGCCACGTCAGGGAAAACTGCTTCGACACCGAGGTGATCATGATCACCGGCTACGCATCCGTGAAGGGGGCGGTGGAAGCGGTGAAGATGGGGGCCGAGGAATACCTTCCGAAACCCTTCACCGACGAGGAGCTGTTCGCGGCCGTTGAGAGGGCGCTCAACAAGCGGGAGCTCAAGACCATGGTCAAGGGGAGAAAACCCCGCGTCAGCCCCAATTCATACGGCATCATCGGAGAATCGCCTGCCGTCCGCAACATGCTCGCACAGATCGAAAAGGCGGCGGCATCCTCGGCCACCGTGCTCGTTCTGGGGGAAAGCGGCACAGGCAAGGAGCTCGTCGCCCGTGCGATCCACTACAGCAGCAAGCGGGCTTCGGCTCCCTTTGTTCCGGTCAACTGCGGCGCCATCCCGGAAAAGCTGCTGGAAAGCGAGCTGTTCGGTTACGTAAAGGGGGCGTTCACCGGCGCGACCGAGTCGCGCGCCGGGTTCTTCCAGACCGCCGACGGGGGCACCATCTTTCTGGACGAGATCAACGAAATGAGCCCGGCCATGCAGGTCAAGCTCCTGCGTGTGCTCCAGGACAAGCAGGTGTGCATGGTCGGCGCGAGGAAAACCCAGAAGATTGATGTCCGGATCCTTGCGTCGAGCAATAAAGACGTTCGGGCCCTGGTCAAGAAGGATATATTCCGGGAAGATCTGTTTTTCCGGCTCAACGTCATATCGATCACCGTCCCGCCTCTGAGAGAGCGGCGGGATGACATCCCCCTTCTTGTCTCGCATTTCGCGGCAAAGTTCGCTCATGAAATGGGCAGGCCGGTGTCCTCATTCTCGGATGAGGTGGTGAAGGCCTTCATGAATTATTCCTGGCCGGGAAACATAAGGGAGCTGGAAAATCTCGTCCAGCGGCTGACCGTCATGACCGATGCGCCAACTATCGAGATACCCGATCTGCCGTCATTCATGCGATTCTCCGCCCTGTCCGAGACGGTCCCGTTCAGATCCCTGGCAGAGGAAGAAGCCAGCTACATCCGCAGGATTCTGGCAAGCGTGGGGGGGAACAAATCCCGCGCCGCCGAGATACTCGGTATCGATCGAAAGACTCTGAGAGAAAAGATCAAGCAGGCTCGTACCCCTGACGACAAACCCTCCGGCACCTGGTGAATATCTCACCAGTGAGGAGAATTTCCCCACTTTCAGATCCCGGCTCTTGCTGTCTTTGTACGTGCACATCCAGCATCGAGGGATTGGCTTCCACCCAATAAAACCAATAAAAACAAAATGATATTAACCAAATGCAAGAGCCGCCGCTGTTTGTGCATCTCAGGCGGGCCTCGGGATGCCTCAGGCATGTTTCTTGCCCGATGATCACGTCACATGAACAAGAAACAGGGGGTGCGACATGCCCGAAAGCTATGAGGGGCTCTGTTCTACCTGCAAATACTCATCACGGTGCACCTTAACAAAGGCACCCGGGCAGGGCATTCATTTCTGCGAAGAGTATGAGGCAGGCGACGGGTCGCATGCCGGCAGGAAGGGAAGACGATGTGCCTCGGCCGCCAAGCTCATGATCTCTGATACAAAGCCTCGAGCATCGGGAGCGGTTCTGGGTCTGTGCGGCAACTGTGTGCACCGCAATACGTGTCGTTTCCCACGTCCTGAATCGGGCGTATGGCATTGCGAAGAATATCAGTGAGAGAGCGACACGGGACAGAAGGAAGGTTGGACCTAAGGAGAAAGAGAGAGGCATGGATACGAAAGGCATTCTTGAGATCATTCAGCGTAACGGCAAGAACCACGCGGGGATCATCGCCATCCTCGAAGAGATCCAGGAGGAGTGCTCCTATCTCCCCGAGGAGGCCTTGAGGCTGGTGGCCAGGGAGACAGGGCGCTCGCTGGCCGACATCTACGGCGTGGCCACGTTCTACAAGGCCTTCAGCCTGAAGCCCAAAGGCAGGCACTGCATATCGGCCTGCCTCGGAACGGCGTGCCACGTGCGCGGCGCTCAGAAGATCGTCGAGGAATTCTCGCAGGAGCTCGGCATAAAACCGGGGGAGACCACCCCGGACAACGAGATCACTTTCGAGACGGTCAACTGCCTCGGGGCATGCGCCCTGGGCCCCATCGTGGTCTCCGACGGGCACTACTTCGCGAACGTGACCGCCCGGAAGGTCGGAGAGATACTCCGGGACACGAGAGAGGGCACCTTCGATTCGGACGTGTCACAGGAAGCGCACCCGTTCCTGATAGAGGTGTCCTGCCCCCGGTGCGGCAGGAGCCTCATGGACAGCGGGACCAGCCTCCACGGCCACCCGTCCATACTGATCACGGCTTCGATGAACGGCAAGACCGGATGGGCCAGGATCCCCTCTCTGTACGGGCATTTTTCCAGAACCCACGAGCACGACTTTCCCGCCGACACCATCATACAGCTCTCCTGCCCCCACTGCGCTTCGTCTTTCCAGGACGGCTCCCGCTGTGTGGATTGTGGGGCCCCGCTGGCAACGATGAGGCTCGCCGACAATAGCGGCGTCTTTCGCATATGCACCCGCACGGGGTGTGATGGCCACCTGCTCGACATCGGCAGGGCGGAACTGTAAGGGGCGGGCACCATGGAAAAGTTCGATTCGATAAACGGGTTTCACGAGTTTCGGTCACGCCTTCTTAAGCAATTCGATCCTAAAGTCCCCACGCTGGTCATATCCGCAGGCACCTGCGGACAGGCCAGCGGCGCCAACGCCGTTATCCGTGCGGCCAAGCGCGAGCTTCTCCGGAAGGGACCGGCCTGCGGGGTCCGACTGCGCATCACGGGCTGTCACGGCTTCTGCGCAATGGAGCCCTCGGTGCTCCTCGAGCCGAGGCGCACCTTTTATCCAAAGGTGAGCCCCGACGACATCGCGGCCATCATCGATGCGGCAGAGCGGGGCGATATCGTCGAGCGCCTGCTCTATGTGCATCCGGAAACAGGCGCTCGGATCGAGAAGCAGGACGATATGCCCTTCTTCCAGGGGCAGGCAAGGACCATCATCGGCAGGAACGAAAAGATCGACCCCATCCGCATCCGCGACTATATCTTGAACGACGGCTATCTCGCCCTTGCCCGGGTTCTTGAAGATCAAAACCCCGGGCGCATCGTCGAAGAGGTGACGGCCTCGGGGCTTCGCGGCCGCGGGGGTGCGGGATTCCCCACCGGGCGGAAATGGGGGCTCTTCGCCTCCCAACGCAACGTGTCCGGGAAATACCTCATCTGCAACGCCGACGAGGGCGACCCGGGTGCCTATATGGACAGGAGCGTCCTGGAGGGCAACCCGCACAGCATCATCGAGGGGATGACCGTGGGCGCTTTTGCCACGGGCGCAACCGAAGGGATCATCTACATCCGAACGGAATATCCGCTCGCGATCAAGCATCTGAAGATCGCACTCGAGCAGGCGAGAGAGATGGGCCTGCTCGGTAAGAACATCCTCGGGACCGGGTTCTCCTTCGATATATCGATCGTCAAGGGCGCAGGCGCCTTTGTCTGCGGAGAAGAAACAGCTCTGATCAGGTCCATCGAGGGGCGCATGGGCGAGCCCAAGCAGAGGCCCCCGTTCCCCATCGTCAAGGGACTCTACGGCAAGCCCACGATGATCAACAACGTGGAAACCTGGGCAAACATACCGATCATCGTTGCTCAAGGGTCCCGGCGGTTTGCGGAGACGGGCACGGAAGGCAACTCCGGCACGAAGATCTTCAGCCTGGTGGGCAAGATCAGGAACACCGGTCTCGTGGAGGTGCCCATGGGCATGACCTTGAATCAGGTCGTGCGCGACATCGGCGGCGGAATCCCCGGGAAGAGGAAAATCAAGGCCGTACAGACCGGCGGACCGGCCGGCGGCTGCATCCCCGCATCGAAGTTCGGCCTGCCCATCTCGTACGAGAGCCTCAAGGCCGCCGGCTCCATCATGGGCTCGGGCGGCATGATCGTCATGGACGACTCAACGTGCATGATCGATGTGGCCAGGTATTTCATGGCCTTCCTGAAAGACGAGTCGTGCGGAAAGTGCTTTACCTGCCGCAAGGGCACGCAGAGGCTGCACGAGCTCCTCGAGGACATCATCCAGGGCAGAGGCACACCCGAGCACCTGAATCTGCTTGAGGAGCTCGGGGAGACGGTCAGGGACACCACCATGTGCGCCCTGGGCCAGTCGGCCGCCAACCCGGTCCTGAGCACGCTCAGGTATTTCCGCGAGGAGTACGAGCGCCACATTGAAGACAAGCGCTGCGATGCGTTCGTGTGCAAGCAGCTCACCGGTGCCCCCTGCCAGGCCGCGTGCCCCGTGGACACGGAGCCGTGGAGATACATCGCCATGATAGAAAAGGGCGATTACGAGGAGGCATATCGGGTCATCCGCTCCGCCAATCCCTTCCCGGCCGTGAGCTCCAGGGTGTGCGACCGCAAGTGCGAAAGCCGCTGCAGCCTGGGCGCGGGCGGAGGAGAGGGGGTCGCCATCCGCGCGCTCAAGCGGTTTGTCACCGACCGGGTCGATCCTTCGGTCTACCGGCCGGAGAAGGCCCAGGACAAGGGCAGGAAGGTGGCGGTCATCGGGGCCGGACCGGCCGGGATCACGGCCGCGCACCAGCTCTCCCTGCTCGGGTACAAGGTCACGATTTTCGAGGCGGAAAACATCCCCGGCGGCATGCTCACGTGCTCGCTGCCGGCCTACCGGCTGCCCAGGGACATCGTCGAGAAGGAAATTGAAACCCTCATGAACGAGAACATCTCGATCGAGTACGGCCGCGCCCTGGGGAGGGACATGACCATACAGGATCTCATGTCTGATGGGTATGAGGCCGTGTTCCTGGCCATGGGGGCGCACGAGAGCTGGCGCTTAGGCTTGGAGAACGAGGAGGTGGAAGGGATCTTTCCCTCGATCGAGTTCCTGAAGGAATTCAACATGAGAGGAATCGAGCTCGCACGCGGGCATGTAGGCATAGTCGGCGGCGGGAACTCAGCCGTGGACGCCGCGCGGGTCGCGCTGCGGCAGAAGGAGGTAACCGGGGTGACCCTGTTCTACCGCCGCACCCGCGACGAGATGCCCGCGTATGAAGAAGAGATCGAGGCCGCGCTCGAAGAGGGCGTCAGGATCGAGACCCTCATCTCGCCCGTGAAGATCCACGTGCGCCAGGAAGAGATCGAGGCCGCCATCCGGGAGGGCGTCGAGCTAGAAACGCTCGTCTCGCCCATAAAGATCCACGCCAGGGAGGGACGTCTCACCGGCATCGAATGCGTGAGGAACCGCCTGGGCGAGGTCGATGCCACCGGCAGGCGCACCCCGGTGCCGATCCCGGGGAGCGAGTTCAGCGTGGACCTGGATACGCTCATCGTGGCCATCGGCGAAAGGCCCTCGAGCAGGGCACTGGCATCCATGGGGCTCGAGCTCGACAAGGGCGGCAGGGTGAAGGCCGACAGGAAAATCCTGGAAACGAGCATCAAAGGGGTTTTCGCGGGCGGCGATCTCGTGACCGGACCCAACACCGTCATCGACGCCGTGGCATCTGGCAAGAAGGCCGCGCTGGTCATCGACCGATACCTGAGCGGCCGGCCGCTCGTCGAGCCGGCGAAGCCCAAGCTGCCGGAGGTGTACATCGAGCCCGCGGTGCACGAGGAGTCCGGCGAAGCGCCGCCGCGCGCCGTTCCGGCCTCGCTGCCCGCCTCCGAACGGGTGAAGAACTTCCGCGAGGTTGAATCGGCCCTGACCGAGGAGCAGGCGCTGACGGAATCCAGACGCTGCCTCAGGTGCGATCTCGCGTTTACCATGGAGAAACAGGCGGGCGCCGCAATTGGAGGAGTGCGACATGATTAATATCACGATCAACGGGCTGGCCGTGTCTGTGGAAAATGGATCGACCATCCTCGAGGCGGCGCGGTTTCTGGGCTTTCCCATCCCGACGCTCTGCCATCACGAGGGATTGACCCCCTACGGGGCATGCAGGTTATGCGTCGTGGAGATCGGCGAAGGTCCGGGCGCCAGGCTCGTCTCGTCATGCACCTATCCCGTCGAGGAGGGGCTCAAGGTACGGACCGCCTCCGAGCGGGTCGTGCGGGCCAGGAGGATGATCATCGAGCTGTTGCTGGCATCGTGCCCGCAGTCCAAGGTCATCCAGGACCTCGCCTCGGCGCATGGAGTCCGTACGCAGCGCTTCAAACAGGAGTACGAGGACTGCGTCCTCTGCGGGCTGTGCGTCCGGATGTGCTCCGAGCAGATGATGGCGGGCGCCATCGGGTTCCGCGGCCGCGGCGAGGAGCGCAGCATCGGTACCCCCTTCGACGTGCAGTCGGAGGTGTGCAGGTTCTGCGGCGGATGCATGCACGTCTGCCCGGCCTGCCAGCTCAGGTGCACGTACAACCAGCCGGAGAAGGCCGTCTGCAACGCGTGCGCGAACCTGGCGCCGCCCTGCATCGAGAAGGAACAGTACGGCGACATGATGTGCTACATGAACCCGTGTGTTGCCTGTGAAATAAAATAAGACGCGATAAAGGAGAGGAAGTATATGGTGATCTCGAAGGTGAATGCTTCAGCTGCCACGCTTACCAAGAACAGGACAGAAGGCTCGGTCGTGCCGACCTCCGGCATGTGCGTGACCTGTGTCGACGGCTGCATCGGGATGTGCGAAATCGGAAAGTCCGCCTACCGGGGGCACGAGGTGATCTACCCGCAGCCGTTCGGCGTGATAACCACGGCGGCCGAGAAGCGCTTTCCTGTAGACTACTCCCACTTCAACATCATGGGGACCTGCGTCGGCGCCTATGGGATCGAAGCGGACAGCGACAAGGCGATCTTCCCGAACGTTGACCTCACCGTCAGGTTCGGACACGATAACGGCATCAGGTTCCGCCGCCCCTGGATCATCCCGGGGATCGGCTCGACGGCCATCGCAAAGAACAACTGGGAAGGCCTTGCCATCGGCTCGGCGCTCATGGGCACCGGGCTCACCATCGGTGAGAACGTGGTGGGCATGGACCCGGAGACGGTCCTCAAGGACGGCCGTGCTGTCGACACCGTGGATCTCAAGCGAAGGGTCGAGCTCTACCGCAGGTACCAGCGCGACGGTTACGGGGCGATCGTGGTCCAGGCCAATATCGAAGACACGCGCCTGGGCGGCCAGGAATACGCGATCGAGAAGCTCGGTGTTGAGTGCGTGGAGCTCAAATGGGGCCAGGGCGCCAAGGATATCGGCGGCGAGGTGAAGATTCCGGATCTCAAGAAGGCCCAGATGCTCAAGCAGCGCGGCTACATCGTCATGCCCGATCCCTTTGACGAAGAGGTTATCAAGGCCTTCGAGCGAGGCGCGTTCAAGGAGTTCGAGCGCCATTCCCGCGTGGGCATGATAACGGAAGAGTCCTTTGCCAAGAGGATCGAGGATCTCCGCGCCGCGGGCGCGAAGTACATCTTCCTCAAGACCGGAGCATACCGGCCTGCGGATCTCGCCCGGGCGCTCTCCTTTGCTTCCAAGTACCGGCTCGACCTGCTCACGGTCGACGGCGCGGGCGGCGGAACCGGGATGAGCCCCTGGAGGATGATGAACGAGTGGGGCGTGCCGCCGGTCGAGCTGCACTCGCTGCTTCACCAGTACGCATCGCACCTGGCGGGCAAGGGGGCTTACCTGCCTGCGATCGCGGTGGCCGGAGGCTTTGCCTTCGAGGACCAGATCTTCAAGGGCCTGGCCATGGGTGCGCCTTACGTGAAGCTCGTCGGCATGGCCCGCGGGCCCATTGCGGCCGCCATGGTGGGCAAGACCATCGGCCGCACCATCGACGCCATGCAGGTGCCCGTGTACATCGAGCGTTTCGGCAACTCCAAGGATGAGATCTTCGTCACGGCATCCGAGCTGCGCCGCGAGCTCGGCAAGGACGAGTTCGACAAGCTGCCCACCGGGGCGCTTGGCCTCTACACCTACTTCGAGCGGCTCACCCAGGGATTGCGCCAGATCATGGCAGGCAGCAGGAAGTTCTCGCTCGAGCACATATCCAGAGACGACATCGCGGCGCTCACCCCGGATGCTGCACGGGTGAGCGGCATTTCGTATATTATGGATGTGGATAAGGAACAGGCATTGAATCTCCTAAACTCGTGAACAATGTTCTATCCCGGGGGGGCCATTGGCGGGCCTCTCCGGGGCGTTTTTTTGAGGGAGATCGCCTGAAGGATACCTGTGCCCGGCGGGCCTGAGTCGGTCCTACACCTTCACCACCAGGCAGGTGATGAACCGGGGATCGAGCTCCTCGAGGCGGCCGATGCCCGAGAACTCGTCCTCGAAGCGCCTCAGCAGGATGCCCGCGGTGTCCTCGATGGTCTTTTCCTGAAGCCCGGGGGCAAGCGAGCCGAGAAACTCCACGAGATTCCGCCTGAACTCCGGGATCGCGCTCCGTTTGCCTGAAGCCGAAGAGCTCGTGACCGCTGCGATGAACTCGGTGAGTTCCTTTATGCTCAGGGGCCTGAAATCCGTGCTGCGGTCGTGGAAATTCACGGCCAGCACGGTCAGGATGATGGTTTCCAGGTCAAAGGCCGAGCCCGTGTTCGTTCCTCGGAACGATTCCGTCCGCCCCTTCCAATTCAGGCGCTCGGCGATTGCGGCGAGCGCCTCGATCATATCCACGGTATGCGTAACCTCGTCGAGCTGCTCGATGGAAGAGAACTCCCTGTCCTTGTACAGGGGGCGTTTTTTCAGCAGCCCTTCGGCATGCGCACTCAGCTCTTCGGGTATCAGGTTGATGTCGATCGTCCTCATGATCTGACGGAGCCTGATCTGCTGATCCAGGATCACATTGTATCCGAGAGCGAAGAGGGTTTCCGCGTTCATGGTCTCGATGATTTCCCGTGCGCTTGCGCCTCGTGTCTTCATGGCCACGGCAAGGCCGAGCGAGGAGAGCGAGCTCGCCTTGTCGATGCTGTTCTTCAGCTCCTCAACCTCGTTCAGCGGGCGGTAGTCGGCCATGACGACCTTGTTGGCGAGATAGATCATCTCCACCACGAAGCGCTCTCTGGTTTCCTTCGATGCCTCGTTCAGAGACGATACGATGAGGCCCGTGTTCTGGGAGAGATGGTCCAGGTACAGAGCCGGCAGCAGCCCCTGCTCCTTGTCCATGAGTGGAATCTTCTCTCTCGACAGGCCCTCGTTCAGGAGCTTGTGGGACTGCACCCGGCGGTAGATGCCCACCGCCTCGTCAGGTGGAGGAAATCCGAGCTCCATGAGTCTCAAGGACCTCTTTTCATAGATATTCTCTTCGATGTAGGACTTCATCTCCCAGATCACACCCTCCATGATCGCGTAGTAGGTGTCCTGGTGATGAGTGAAGATAAGGCTCAACATATCCTTGAGGAGCGGGGTCTTTTCGTCCTCTTCCTTGAAGAGGAAGTAATAGTTGTCGTCCAGACTCTCGAAACCCGCATCGAGAAGATCAGGTATGCGCTCGTCCGTGGGCACTACCTGCACCACTTCGATATAGGACTGAAACAGGAGGATCACGATATCCAGATCGAGGGCGTCCAGAGCATCCTGCAGGGAATCAACCGATGAATTATAGATCTCCCAGAGCCAGTCCAGAAGCGCATTCACCGAAAGGGTGTCCTTTTCCCAGCAATCCATGTCGATGATATGCGAGATCGTCTCGGGCGGGACATACTGGAGCAGGATCTGACTGTCGGTACCCCAGGAGTCCTTGATGATCATGTAAGTTTCCTGCGGCGAGAGCCGCTCCAATATCTGCCGGGTAAGGGGGGAGTCGATGATGGCACGGGCTCGGTCCGCAGGCGTGCTCTGAAGCACCTTTCCCAGTTCGATCCTTAAGCTCGGTTTCGTTTCCATGGCTTTTGGTTAACACACTCTGAAGGGGCTGATCAATACGGCTCTCTACTCTTCGCCGATCACGATCCGTCCCGCTTTTGTGCGGATCTTCGAAGAAAGCGAGTCGATGGAGGAGTATATGCAGGGGATGACGAAAAGCGTCAGAGCCATGGCGAAGAGCAGGCCGAAAGCCACGGACACCGCCATGGGAGATCGCATCTCCGAGCCTTCGGATGTGGAAAGGGCCATGGGAAGCATTCCCACGATGGTGGTGATGGAGGTGATGAGTATGGGGCGCAGCCGGACCGTTGCACCCTCGATGACGGCACGGGATCTCTCCATGCCGTTTCTTCGCAGGTTGTTGATGTAGTCGATCATGACGATTCCGTTGTTCACCACGATCCCCATGAGGATGATGAGCCCCATGAAAGCGGGTACGGAGAGCGCTTTTCCGGTCACCAGGAGCCCGAACACCACTCCGATATAGGCGAGCGGCATGGTGAACATGACGATGAACGGCTGGGAGAGCGATTCGAACTGGGCGGCCATGACCATGTAGATGAGAATGACCGCCACGATAAATGCCTTGCCGAGCTCTCTGAAAGAGGTCTGCATGTCTTCGAAGGCGCCTCCCATCTCGAAAAAATATCCTTCGGGCATGCGGATGCCGCGCATGACCTCCTCGACCTCACGGGTAACGCTGCCCATGTCCCTCCCCACGGTGGAGCCCGAGATGGTGACCACCCGGTTCTGGTCCTTTCGGTTGATGGTGATCGGCCCCACGCTCTCTTCCAGGGATGCCACCTGGGATAGAGGGACGCTGAATCCCAGCGGCGACGAGACGGACACCTTTTTCAGGTCCTCAATCGTGCTCCGGTAGGCCTCCTGAAAGCGCACGCGCATGTCGTATTCCTCACCTGCATCGTGAAAACGGCTGACCACTTTTCCCAGCATGGCGGTTTCGATCGTTGCGGCTACCTGGGCCACGCTCAGACCCATTTTCGCCGCTTTCTGCCGGTCGACCCTCACGTGGAGCTCGGGCTTACTTTTCTTGAGCGACTTGTCAATGTCCGTGAGCCCGCTCACTGCGGAAACCTTCTGCATGGCCTCACTGCCGATCTCATCGAGCCTGGCGAGGTCCGAGCCGTAAATGTGGACTTCCACCGGCTTGCCGCCCGTACCGAAGAGGGCCCCGGAGAGATCCTCGAAGAGGTATTCGACATCCTGGAGAACGGGCAGCTGCAGCCGTATCTCTTCCACGATTTGCTCAGAAGACTTGTCCCGGTCCTCTTTTTCCGTAAACCGGGCGAAGATCCGCGCCTTGTTCACCCCCGCGGCCGCCTGCCCTTGGGCTGCCGCATATTTGGCATCCACCGTGATGCCGACCATGCTCCCGCAGGTGATCACCTCGGGCCGCTTGAGGAAGATATCCTCCACCTGCCGTGCGATGTGGTCGGTCTCCGAGAGGACCATACCTTCCGGCAGTGTGATATCCACAACCGCCAGCGGGATATCCTGTTTGGGCATGAACTCGGTCCCCAGAAACGGGGTGCACACGATGGCGGCGGCGAACAGGACTAAGGCGGTTCCGAGGGTGAGCCTGCGGCGGCTCACGGCCTTTTCCAGCATGCGGGCGTACATCGTACGCATCTTGCCGGTCCATCCACCTGATTCAATGCGCTCGTACACCTCCTTTTCCTTTTTGAAGATGGTCGCTGCGATCGCCGGGATGATGGTGACGGCGATGAAAAGGGAAGCGAGCAGCGAAATGCACACGGTGAGCGAAAGCGGGCGGGCGAGCTTGCCGGCGATGCTCTCCGAGAGGCTCATGGGAAGGAAGACCGCCACCGTGGTGAGCGTGCTCGCCGTAATGGCGAGGCCCACCTCCGAAGCGCCGATCACGGCCGCTTCATGCCGGGGGGATCCCTCCTCCAGATGGCGGAAGGTGTTCTCGATCACCACCACGGCGTTGTCGACCAGCAGGCCGACGCCGAGCGCGATGCCGCCCAGGGTCATAATGTTGAATGTGTATCCCAGGGCCTTCATCCCGATAAAGGTGGTGACGACAGACAGAGGGATTGCAAGCGCGATGGTGATCGTCGGCCTTACGGCACGAAGGAAGATGAAGATGACCCCCATGGCGATGATGCTCCCGACCAGCGCGTTGCTGCCGGTGGACGAGATAGAGCGACGGATCACCTTGCCCTGATCGAGGATGAGGTGCAGCGAGACGTCCCCGGGCATGATCTTCTCGATCTCGGCAAGCTCGTCCTTTACCCGGTCGACAGCCTGGAGCGTGTTCACGCCCGACTGCTTCATGACCGCGATGATGACCGAGGGCCGGGCGTTCGTGCGCTCGAAGCCGCGGGTCTCTTTGAAGGAATCCTGAACGTCGGCCACGTCGGAGATCATCACCGGCCGGCCTTCTCTGCTTACCGAGATGATGGTGGAACGCACCTGCTCCACATCGTCGTAGTATCCTCTGGTCCTGATCAGATATTCTTTTTTCCACGACTCGACATGGCCGCCCGAGAGATTCAGGTTCCCGGCCTTGACGCCTGCGATCACCTGGTCGAGGGTGGTGCCGGTGTTCTTGAGCTTCTGGGGGTCGACCAGGATCTGGATCTCCCGCTCTTTACCGCCGAATATGAAAACCGAGGCTATTCCCTCCAGGCGTTCGAGTCTGGGCTTGATGACATCGTCGATGTATTCGCGCAGGCGCCAGGTGTTTTCCATGCCGATGACGCCGTACTCCAGGATCGGCATGTCGGATACATCGAATTTGAGCACCATGGGGGTGTCCGCGTCTTCGGGCAGGAAGTCCTCGATCCAGCTGATCTTCTCCCGCACGTCCTGTGCCGCGAAGTCGAGGTTCGTGCCCCACTGGAACTCGCAGTAGACGCTCGAGATCCCTTCCACAGTCACGGAGGACACCTCCTTGATGCCCTCCACCGTGCTCACCGCCTCTTCGATGGGCTTGGTGATCAGTGTTTCGATCTCTTCCGAGCCGACGCCTTCATAGGTGGTTACCACCGAAACGAAGGGAAACTCGAGATCGGGCAGAAGATCGAGGCCGAGTCCGGAATACGAAACCAGGCCGAAGAGCGTGATGATGAGGATGAGCATGGTGATGGCGATCCGGCGCCTGACGGAAAATTCGGGAAGATTCATGTGCTACTTCTCCGGGGACGCTTCCCCTTTGGCGATTCTGACCCTGGCGCCCGGCCTGAGGCCGGCGAGGCCCCGGATAACCACCAAGTCTCCTTCGGAAACGCCGTCGAGGACCTCATGGAGGGCGTTGCCCGGAATGCCAAGAGAAACGGGGTTCCTGTGCACAATGTCGTCGTTGACCGTATAGACGAAATAGCCGTCCTCGCTCCGGATGAGCGCCTCTCCGGGCACCGCCAGAGCATCCCGGCGGACCAGCTGGACGACCTGCGCCCGGGCGGTCATGCCCGATCTCAGCTTCAATTCGGGGTTCTCAAGACGGATCGTGACCCTGAAGGTTCTGCTCGCAGGATCTATGGTGGGATAGATCTTTGTGATGGTCCCCTCGAAAGACAGGCCTGCCATCGCATCGACGGTGACGGTGCTCGTGTTTCCCTCGTGTATCGAGCTGTAGATCTCTTCCGGGAGATCCACTTCCACCTTGACCGTGCTCATGTCCATCATGATGAATGCAAGCTGCTGGGGGCCCGTGAGCTCTCCCTCGTTGACTGACACCTCTGTCACGATTCCGGAAAAAGGCGCTTCGAGACGGCATTCTTCCAGGTTCTTCGCCGCGATATTCCGGGCCGTAGCCGCCTGGTCGTACTGGAAGAGAGCGAGGTCGCGGGCGGTTACGGCATCCTGATAGTTCTGCTCGGTCACGGCTGTCGCCCGATAGAGGCCCTCCATTCTGGCCAGATCGCGCCGGGCCCGCTCGAGTGAAGCCTTTGCCTGGCTCAGCTGGGACTGGGCATGCTCCAGTGCGCGCTCATAATCAAAGGGATCGATGAGCATGAGCATCCCTCCCTTTTCGACGCGATCGCCTTCATCCACCGGAATACTCTTGATCCTGCCCGACACCTTGGGGCTGATTCTGGACACTTCCCAGGGGGACACACTCCCCACGGCGGTATACGTCTTATGTATCGGTTGCCTGAGCACCCGGGCCACGAGCACCTCGGGCGCAAGAGCATGGACCTGTTCTTCCTGAGCCGGAGAGGCACTCTCCCCCTTTCCGCACGAGGAGACGCCCGCAACGGTGAGGATCAGCGCGGCACAGAGGATGGATGATATGCAGTGTTTCCTCACCGTCTCAATATCCCTAAAGGGTCCCCATAGCGGAGCGCAGCGAGGCCATGGATGTGGCGTAGTCCGCCCGGGCCGATATGAGGTTTCTTCTTGCCTGATCGAGAAGCGCCTCGGCGTCCAGGACGTTGGTGGTCGTGGCCACCTGCAGATTGTACCGGTCCTTCTGTATCCTCAGGTTTTCCCGCGCCTGATCGATGGCCTTGGCGGCCACCTCGGTCCGGGCCTTCGCCTCCTGGGCGGAAAGGAACGAGTTCTTTACCTCCAGGAGAACTTGGTCCTTCAGCGCCTGCATGAGATAGCCAAGCCTGTTTCGCGCGGCCTTTGCCCTTGAGACATCGAAGTAGCTCGAGCCGCCCTGGAAGATCCTCCACCTGAGCCCGACGCCCACGGTCCAGGCCTTGTCTTCGTCCACGTCCGGGTCCTCGCCGAGCTTCTCGTATTCATAGGTGGCGGCGATATTCGGGAGATATCCGGAACGGGCGATCCAAACCCCCTTGCCGGCATTGTCTATCTGGAGCCTGGTGATCCTGATCTCCTGCCTGTGTTCAAGGGCCGTTTCATACAGCTCCTCCAAGGAGGCCTCCATCTCGGGCATGGGTATTTGCTCTTCGATGTTCACCGCCGACGAAATGCTCCTTCCCAGGAGAGTATTCAGCTGCGCCTCCAGCAGCCTCACCGCATTCTCCGCGCTGATGACGTTCTGAAGGCTCTCGGCATACCGGACCTGCGCCTCCAGCAGGTCGTTTTTCGGAATCATGCCCTGGTTGTAAAATGCGTTGGCCACATCCTGATGGGCCTTGATGGAGGAGGCGGAGCTCCGGGCAACCTCCAGGATCTCGCGGGCCTCGATGATTCTGTAATAGGTCTCGATCACCCGGAGCTTCAGGTCACGGATCTCCTGCTGCCTGTCCAGCCCCGCCACCTCGAAGTTGTTGGCGGCGATCCGGTATGCGTTGAACAGAGCGCCTCCGGCGAAGAGCGGCTGAACCACCTCCACAGAGAACGCGTAGTTGTCTTTTGTGCCGACCACGAACTCGTTGGGGGGGATAGTGATGGTCGGCTCCTCGTCGAAGCGCGCATAGGAGTAGTTGAGGTCGACGGAGAAAAGCATGTCCGAAAAGCTCGATCGCTTTTCCATGAGGCTCTCGTACACCTGTTCATCCTGAGCTTTGATGAGCGGGTTGTTGTTCAGGGCCGCGGCGATGGAGTCTTCCAGACTCATGGGATCCTGGGCGTAGCTGCCGGACCATCCCAGAAACAAGATGCCGGCTACAGTAACGATCATCCTCCTAATCACGATAATCCTCCCCTAAAATAAGCTGTAAGGTTCTGGAAATGTAAGCGGTGGGCTTTTTGTTGAGCAGCCCCAGAAACCAGTTGTCGCCGATGGAGTGCAGCATTCCGGGTATCATCAGCGACATGAGGTCCGGGTCGTATCGCGGGTCTTCTTCATTGGCCCGGTGGAAGATCTCCTTGATGAACCGGATGTTTTCCTGGCGGATCTTCCGGAACTGATCGAGAATTCTGGACGCCATACCGGGGATCTGGGAGTAGAAGATTTCATAGATGAGCCGGTGAAACTCGGGGTGCTGCTCGATCCATGTGAGGTTATAGCGTATGTATGCCTCCAGCTGCTCTTTCCAAGGCCGTTTTTCGGACACGATATGGTTTATGCTGCTCACATAGCGTTCGATGCTCCTGGCGATCACTTCGCTGAAAAGCTCATGCTTCCCCTGGAAAAACTGGTAGATGGTGCCCACGCCGAACTCGGCCTTTGCAGCGATCTGGGCCATGGATGCGCTTGCATATCCCACGGACTCGAAAACCTCCTGTGCTGCATCCAGGATGGCCTCCCTTCGCTGGGCCAGCTCACGTTCTTTCCTGCCCGCTGACAATGAAACCGAATTGCCGTTCATATTTTGAACCATGATTCGAAATTAGAATATTCATTCATAAAAAGTCAAGCAATATTCCCAGGCGGGAGAGAAAAGCTATGCCTCCCGACGGCTACAGCGGATGAAACACGAGGCCGGACGGAACCTTGGGGTAAAACGATATCGAGTTCTGGGGCAGTCGAGCGCCCGCCTCCGCGACTGCCATGATATCCTCGATACCGGCAGGGTTGAGAAGAAATGCGATATCCGCCTTCTCCTTGGTCACAAGGTTCAGGGCCTCGTCTGCGGAGCTGGTATACAGGATGCGGCTGCCAGCATCGGCATGGCTGATCCCGAGGACCGGCTGCAGCACGCTTTCATGGAGGAGAGTGACCGCCATATTCCGGAGCCGGGGATGCACGGATGAGGGAAGAAAGCGGTCGAAATCCGCATCCTCACAGAGCTCCAGCAGGTAGTATCTGGGAATGCCCCTGACGCAGAGGCCCACATGTCCCTGCCCGCCCTTGTTCAGCGTGGAAAGGAAGTTCTTGCGGTTGTCATAGGGGATCATGTTGAAGATCTCCTTGATGCGATACTCCAGATCCACAAGACCGACCCCCATACTGTCGGGCACCACCCGGTGCATGGGCAGGACGGTCAGACCGTCCTCCTTGTTCACGAGGTACATCTGGATATAATCGAAATCCTGGTTGCCGTCATTTTTTCCGGTGGCGGCGCGCATACGGTCGCGGTACATCCGGGCCGTCTCGTAGCGGTGCTGCCCGTCCGCGATGAGCACCTTCTTGTTCTGCATGAGCCGGGATAACTGATCGATGATCTCCAGATCATGAATAATCCAGATCCGGTGTGTCTCCCTTTGGGAGTCGAACTCGAGGAACGGGGCCCCCAGTGCGGGCCTTATCTTGGTATCGACGGTTTTCTTCGTATCGGAGTAGATCCCGAAGACCGAGCTCATGTTCATGTGGACTTCGTTCATGAGCCGAAGACGGTCGAGCTTGGGAGCCTTGTTCGTGTACTCATAGGACCGGAAGCTTTTTTTATCGCCTTCATCCATGCGCACCGAAGCGATGATGCCTTTTCTCGTATGGGTATGATCACCCAGTGCATAGGTGTGCTCATGGTAGTAGACGGCCGGCTCACGGTCCTGAATGAGCACCCCTTCCTTCATCCACGTCTGAAGAAAATCGGCCGCCCTGGTGTATCGATTGTTTTCTTTGGTGTCTTTGGGCAGCTGCCTGCCGAGAACCAGCCTCACGGCATTGTAAGGAGACAGTGCATAGATCTCATCCATTTCAGTTGCGCTGACGGCATCGTACGGGGGACAAATGACCTTGCCGAGGTCTACCTTCTCAGGATTGTAGCGGACTCCCTTAAAGGGCCGTATCCTTGGCATTCGCCTTCTCCTTTCGTGCTGATGCAAATGGAAATATGCACAGAGTGTGCTGTATATATGGAGTGTAAGAAAAATTCAACTGTAACCTGTCTGCGGTGTTTCCTCTGAAATCTCCTCTACCGCCTTTTCACGAGCTTACGGATGGTGCGCAGTGCCCTGGTGGGGATCCACCACGAGCTCAGGCGCATGCCCAGGGAATACATCTCTTCCTCCCGGGGGTCGAGACGCCCGGGTTGAAGCTTGTGCTTGACCTTGGCAAAGCCCATCCAGTCAATGGCTTCGAAAGGCTTCCGGACCTTCGTATTCCAGGGTATGTACAGGCAGGTGGCAAAGTCTACGAGATAGGGCCCCCCCCGATCATCGATGCCGTAATTTCGCCTGTTTCTCAGATCGAGATGGATGACTCCGCGCCGGTGCATGTTCGATATGAGACGTTCGAGAGCGTCGAAATAGGACACGTCCGGCGCCGGGTCGGCTTCCTTGAGGTTGGTGCCGCCCATGAACCGCGTGGTAAGGGTGAGCCTGTCCGGACACGGAAGAACCTCGGGAATTCCCTCGATGCCGGCGAGCCGGGAGTAGATGAACCTCTCCCAGGCGATAAGGGCGGCGCCGAGGAGACGGATGGGCGGCATAGCCTCTCGGTAGGTCTTTTCCACCGCCATGCACCCGTCCAGAGTGATCAGGCGCACGCGGGGTCCGTATCGGCGGTGCTTTTTCAGATCCTGGTGCGTCATCCGCCTCACCCCCTTCAGGACATCACTTCCCAGCCTGGAATGTCCCGATTTTGAAACAGGAAAAAGGGATCGGGGAAGACGCATCCCTGACGACCGCCATACCTTCGAGACGTTCACGGGTCTTGTCCATGGACCCTTTGAGATTCAAACTTCCACTCTGCATTTCGAGGTCGCCGCTCTCGCCGAGGGTCACGACGGCGGCACCGTCCAGGCCCTCCGGCTTGTTCGTCACATTGCCCTTTTCGTCGATCATCAACTCCAGCGATTTTGTGATGTTCGGATAATACAGGTAGAGAACCCACTGTCCCTGGATCATGCCCTGGGTGAATGTATCATCTGATATTTCCGTGATCTCCACCGTCTTTTTGCTCCGGCTCGCGGGCAGGATGCTCCAATCCTCCTCGAAAGATCCCCGGATGAGATGAATCAGCGGCAGACCGACAAAAATGAGCACGGCAAGAACAGCTAAAAATTTTTTCATCTCGTTCCCTCGAAAAGCGTCGTGGCAAACCTTATCTACGATTATAGATGATCTATCATCGGTCGTGAAAATATGCAATGATAGTTGGAATCTCAAAGAGAGCGGACCATGAAGATACAGGGAACGGTGCACTGGAACCCCAAGGGGTACGCATTTGTCGTACCGGAAAAAGGCCGTGATGACGTCTTTGTCCCGCCCGAGGGGCTCATGGGCGCCATGGACGGGGATCTGGTCGAGGTCTTGGCCTACCGGGAAAAAAAAGGCTTGAGGGGAGAGGTCCTTTCCATCCTCAGGCGCAGTCCCGCCGCTGTGAGCGGCACCTATCGCAGCCGAAAGAAGTGGGGGGTCATCGAGCCCTTCAAGCCGTTCCCCTACACGATTGTCGTTCCGCACGGGATGAGAGGCTCCGCGAAGGAGGGCGACGTGGTGATGGCCACAGTCGATGTGCCGCAGGGCGTCAGAAGGACCAGGGCGGTCACCGCGAGGATCGATCGAATGCTGGATATCCCCGAGGACACCGGAGATGATCTGCGTTTTGTGGCGGTGAAGTACGGTATTCCCTGGCGATTCACCGATGAGGTGGAGGCTCAGGCGCGGAAGGTGTCGAAGATCTCAATCCCGGCCGAGCTTCAGCGGCGCAGGGACCTGCGGGACAGGACGCTCTTCACCATCGACGGGGCGACGGCCAGGGATTTCGACGACGCCGTGGGTATCGAGCGGCTCGCGGACGGCACCTTCCTCATGACCGTGGCTATCGCCGATGTGGCCCATGTGGTCAAACACGATACGCCCCTGGACATCGAAGCCAGGAACAGAGGGTTCAGCGTCTATTTTCCCGAAGAGGCCATTCCCATGCTGCCCGAGGTCCTTTCCAACGGGATCATGAGCCTCAGGCCCGGTGAAGAGCGGCTTGCCATGGCGGTCGAGATCCACTTGGGGCCGAAGGGAAGGATTCTGGACTTCGATTGCTTCGAGGCGGTCATCCGCTCCCGGGCGCGGCTCGTATATGAAGAGCTCAATCCTTACATCGAAAAGGGCTTCGAGCCGGCCTGTCTGGATACTGAGGTGGCCTCCCGCGTCATGGAGCTCCACCGGATGGCAAGGCACCTCTACTGCAACCGAACGCGAAAAGGGGCTCTGGATTTCGATATCTCGGAAGTGGGAGTCGCCATCGGTCACGACGGCGATGTGGACAGGATCTACCGCTACCGCAGAGGGCCGGCAGAAAAGCTTATCGAAGAGGCCATGCTCTGCGCGAACCATGCGGTATGCATGTTTCTTGAGAGGCGTTCCATGCCGGTGCTCTACCGGGTTCACGAGAAGCCGAGATCCGAAGATCTTCTGGCCCTCCTCGAGACACTCAGGGAGATCGGCATGCCCAAAGGCGAGCTCTCGGCCCTCAAGGAGGCGATCCGAAGAGGGAAGAACCTCTCCCGTGCCCTCCAGCATGTCTCCGCCCTCTATCAAGACACCCCGCTTCACAATTTCGTCAACCAGCACATTCTGCGCGCGCTGACCAGGGCGCGCTACTGGTTCGAGGACGTCGGGCATTTCGGACTTGCGAGCGATTCTTACACCCACTTCACCTCTCCTATACGGAGGTATTCGGACCTCGTCGTGCACCGGATACTGAAAATGGCCCTGAACAACCGTGAGGTGTCCGAAAAAAATCTCAAGAAGCTCAGAAGATATCTGAAATATATCGGCCCGGAGATCTCGGACAGAGAAAAGAAAACAGACGACGCCATGTTCGACGTCATCAGGCTCAAGACCGCAGCCTACATGCAGCGGCACATCGGAGACGACTTCTCGGGGGTCGTCACCAGCATCCTGCCCTTTGGGATCTTTGTGGAGATCTTTGATCCACCCTTCGACGGGCTGGTGACGCTCTCCGATATGCCGAGGGCGCGCATCGAAGAGGGCAGGGCCGTGAAGCTGAAGTCGCGCACCATCACAATCGGCGACACCATCCGGGTGAAAGTGGCCCGCGTGGACGTCATCAAAGGGCATGTGGATTTCTTCCTGCTGCCGCAGGAGGCATAGCTCCAGCGAACCCTGTCAGCCGGGCGACAGGACGGATGTGTTCTTGAACGAGCCGCCGACGGTCTCATTGAGCGGTTGTGCTTGACAAGGCCTCGGCCATACTCTAACAGAGTATATGCATATACTGTATACCTGATGAATTTCTCTGTTTGTTGAGTGCATCTGTTTCGTTCCATTCATGATGGCATGGCTTGGGAAGAGGAGTTTTTGATCCTGGGGCCATGGGTTTTTCACCCATGGAAACGGCGGATAACCGACCCACGAGCAATCAGCACAAGAGGCTGATAAGCCAGAAGAGATCGTCGTATGCATCACCAGCCTGAAAACAATGAAATGACGGCCCCAAGGGAGCTTGAAATTCTGAAAACTGCCTATAACGCGGCACCCGTAGGACTGGGCATTCTGAACAGAGAGCTCCGCTTCGTTATGGTGAACGAACGGCTTGCGGAGATCCACGGCGTTCCTGCAGGCGAACACATCGGCAAGTCCCCGGGAGAAATCATGCCCTCGTTTGCCGGCAAGATCGAGGTCATGGCCCGTACAGCCATCGAAACCGGAGAGCCGGTTTATGACGCGGTCATTACCGGAGCGGACACCTCCTGTCCAGAAGATCTTCGGGTATGGGACGTGCAGATGACTCCCTTGCGGGAGGAAGACGGCCGTATTGATATCGTGAGCGTGGCAATTGAAGATATCACTGGAATACAGCGGAGAGAAAAGGCGCTCCGACAGAGCGAAGCCCGCTTCCGCACGCTCGCGGAAACCACGCCGCAGCTCGTCTGGACAGCCGGTCCTGACGGGGAAGTGGACTACTACAACGAGCGGTGTAAGGATTACCGGGGCATCTTCAGAACACCCGAGGGAAGATACGAGTGGAGCCCGGTGCTGCACGAAGAAGACGTCCGGCCGACAGTTGAAGCTTGGCGGCATGCAGTGATGACCGGCGAGATATACCAGATCGAGCATCGGGTCCAGCTCGCCGACGGCACCTATCACTGGCATCTGAGCAGGGGGTATCCGGTGCGGGATGAGCATGGCAGGATCGAGAAATGGTTCGGCACGGCCACCGACATCGAGAGTGTGAAGCAGGCCGAGGAGAAGATCCGCAAGACCAATGCCGAGCTCGAGCACAAGGTGGACGAACGTACCAGGGTTCTTGCGCGGGCGGTGGACAGGCTGGAGGAGCAGAGCGAGGTTCTGCGGAGCATCGTGGACAACATTCCGGTGATGCTCGCGTTTTATGATTCGAACGGGAATATCAGCTTCGCGAATCGGGAAATGGAGAGGCTGCTCGGCTGGTCACAGGAAGAAATGAGAGAAATGGATCTGGAGGCGGCGATGTTTCCTGATCCTGTCTATCGTCGTGAGGTACGGGAGCACATGATGGAGGCAAAGCCGGGCTGGAGAGACCTCAATATGATGACCCGCTCGGGCGACATGCTGCAGGCGTCGTGGTTCAGTGTCCGGCTTTCGGACGGCTCACAGATCGGTATCGGCATCGATGTCGGCCGGAGAAAAAAAATGGAGCAGGACCTCCTGAGGCTTGCCAAGGCGATAGAGCAGACCGGAGAGGGGATTGGCATCTTCAGTCCGGAGGGGGAAGTGATCTATGTGAATCCCGCTTATGAGCGCCTGAGCGGATACCGGCGCGACGAGTTTGTCGGGAAGAAGGCTGACGAGTTGACCGATTATTTCGCCGGCAGTGATTACCGTTCCATTATCAGGCAGGTCGGCGAGGAGGGCAGGCAGTGGAGCGGTGTTCAGAAGAGGAGAAAGAAGACCGGTGAGCTGATCGATATCCACATGACAATATCTCCCGTACACAGCGAGGCCGGAGAGATCATCAACTTCATATCCGTCATCCGGGACATAACGGGCGAGATAAAGCTCCGGGAACAGCTTTCCCAGAACCAGAAGCTCGAGGCGATCGGCACGTTGGCAGGCGGCATCGCCCATGACCTGAAGAACATTCTGACTCCGATCGTGCTCAACACAGAAATAGCCATGATGGACCTGGAGGACGGGCACCCCGCCCGGATGCTGCTTGATGAGATCATGCAGGCGGCAAGAATGGGTGTGGATCTCACGAATCAGATCGTGACCTTCAGCCGCAGAAACCTGCAGGAGAAAAAGCCGGTCAGGATCGAGACTGTGGTCAGGGATTCGGTCGATTTCCTGAGGTCTGTGCTTCCTTCCACAATCACTATCCGGCATCGGATCGACGCCCGCGGCGCCGTGGTCATGGCCGATCCCACCCAGATCAAGCAGGTGATGATCAATCTGGGAAGTAATGCAGGCCACGCCATGAGGGAAAAGGGAGGGGTTCTCGACGTTGCGCTTACCCGGGAGACCCTGGACGCAAAGGCGGCGTCGGAGATATCTCCTGATCTGTGTGCAGGTTTGTATGTGCGCATCGAGGTGAAGGATACGGGGACAGGTATGGACGCCAGGACGCTCCAGCGCATATTCGAGCCGTTTTTCACCACCAAGCGCAAAGGGGAAGGGACGGGAATGGGTCTTTCCGTGGTTCACGGCATCGTCAAGGACCATAAAGGCGCTGTCACCGTGCGAAGCTGGGTAGGCAAGGGCACAATCTTCACCGTTCTGCTTCCCGTGGAGCGGTAGAATTCCATGCGGAAACGCTCCGCCATCTTCTCCGGCCGCAACGGACGGTATTAGGGTTTGCCCGTTCCGGAACGGGGCGATGCCGCGGCCATGGCCTCAGCGCCGCTCCCTCCTCATGAGGTCTTTTTTTGTCCGGAATGCCTCACAGGCCCTTTAATCTTTAAGGCGATCGGATATTCTATCCTCTGAAACGGTGTGTCTGAGTGCCGTTTCCATTCATATTCCCGGTTCCTTCCCGGCGTGCTTCGGGATCGTGCAGGGATGGACCGCGAGGCGGCGGATCGTTTTGGAGGGAGGGAACATCAATAGAGAGTCGTGCATGCAGATGCACCGCGGGGTCCTGAGAGAATGAAGATGCAGGATTATTCAGGAAAAACCGGTATGAAGGGTCGCGACGTGGCGGATGAGATCTTCGAGAGGCTCGGCATGGGGGTGATCCGCCTCGACCGCGGCTTGAGCATCATCCATGTCAATACGCCGGCGCGCATCATGCTCCAGCAGCCGGAAGGAGACATGCGCGGGCGAGCCCTCCGCAAAGTTCTGCCCGGGACGATGTCCCAGGAGTTTTACGGAGCGGCGGGCCGGGCGGTCAAGGAAAACACCCCGGTGGCCTTCACTGTGCGTTCCCCTTTTCCCGGCAATCTCCTCCTCTACGTGCGTTGTTTACCGTCAGATAATGGCGTCGATATGATTCTCGAAGACGTGAGCGCCTTGCAGCCCTCGATACGGGAGCGGTCCGAACGCGAGAAGCAGGAGCTGGAAAAACTCTATGAGCAGATGGAGAGCGAGCTCATCAAGCTCGAAGCGGTACTGGAGCAGCTGCCTTCCGGAGTGACGATCGTCGAGGCGCCCTCGGGCAGGCTTCTTTACCACAACGCCCAGGGAGACAGACTGCTCGGCCACCCGGTCATTCGGATGGATAGCTACCAGGGCGACGCGCAGTACGGACCCCTCCACAAAGACGGAACGATATACAAGCCGGAGGAATATCCCATCGTCCGGGCCCTGCTCGGAGAGAATATCTCCATGGAGGAGATACCCTACCGTCGTGGAGACGGTACGCTCACCTACCTCTCGATCAGCGCCTCGCCCATCCGGGATCTCGAGGGAAACATTGTCGCTGCAGTGAGCATTTTCAATGATGTCGCCGACCGCAAACGTGCCGAGGATGCTCTGCGCGAGAGCGAGGAAAAACTCCGCAACATCGTGGAGAACAGTACAAATGTGTTCTATTCCCATACCCCGGACCAACGTCTGGTCTACCTGAGCCCCCAGTTCGAGAAGATCTTCGGCTACGACCCGAAAGACCGGATGCTTCTGTGGACGGAAACCCTCACCGACAACCCTGCCAACCAGAAGGGTATTCATGCCACTGAAGAGGCTATCCGGACCGGCAAGCCCCAGCCGACCTATGAGCTGGAGCTCAAGGCCAAAGACGGGCGGAAGATATGGGTGGAGGTCAACGAGTCGCCGGTCGTCAGGGACGGAAAAACGGTGATGATCGTGGGGGCGCTCCAGGATATCACGCAACGCAAGAAGGCTGAAAAGGAGAGAATGGAGATGGAGCGGAGGTTCCAGCAGTCCCAGAAGCTTGAGAGCCTGGGAATCATGGCGGGAGGAATCGCACACGACTTCAACAACCTGCTCACCGCGATCCTGGGCAATCTCGATTTGGCGATTCTGGGCGGCGTGCAGAACCCCAGATCGCAGTCCTTTCTCGAGCAGGCGCGAAAGGCGACGCTGAGGGCGTCGGACCTCACGAGCCAGATGCTCGCATACTCGGGTAAGGGGAAGTTCCATGTAAAGACCTTCAATCTGAGCGGGCTTGTGGATGAGATGGCCGGCCTGCTCAAGGCGTCCATATCCAAGACCGTGAGCTTGAGCCTGAATACAGATCAATCCATACCCTCCATCAAGGCCGATCCGGCGCAGATCCAGCAGATCATTATGAATCTCATCGTGAATGCCTCGGAGGCGATCGGCGGCAACCCGGGCATCATTTCCATCGCTACAGGTGTTCAGAACTGCGACGAGCGCTGTCTCGAACAGAGCAGGCTCAGGGAGAAGCCCAGGCCGGGCCTCTATGTGTTTCTGGAGGTGAAGGATACGGGATGCGGCATGGATGAAAAAACCATGGAAAGACTTTTCGATCCATTCTTCACTACAAAGTTCACAGGCAGGGGGCTGGGCATGGCGGCGGTTCTGGGCATAGTGGAGGCGCACCAGGGGGCCATCATGCTACAGAGTGAGCCCGGCAGGGGAACCGCGATCAGGGTCTTGTTTCCGGCCCTGGCTTCAGAGGAAGCTGCCGATGCGGCAGGCAAGGGGGGGATGCCTTCCGCCGGAGCGTTTACTCCGCGGCCCGAATATGCTGCAGACACCGTGCTCGTAGTGGACGATGAGGAGATGGTGCTCGATCTCTGTACGGCCATGGTGGAACAGCTCGGCTTTCACGTGCTCAGAGCATCAGACGGACGGGAGGCGGTGGATGTTTTCCGCAGGCACGCGGCGGAGATAACGCTTGTCATCCTGGATCTTACCATGCCCAGAATGGACGGAGCACAGGCCTTCCACGAACTCAAGCGCATCAGAAGCGATGTCAAGGTGATCGTGTCGAGCGGCTTCAGCGAACAGGAGGTTTCGCATCATTTCCCGGAGGATGAGCCTGCGGCTTTCATCGAGAAGCCGTTCGAGTTCAAGAACCTCCAGAAAAAAATCGGCATGGTGATGGAGAAGGGCTGATTCCGGTACGTGCCGTCATATCCTCTTCCTGAAGACCGAACGGATCACCCGGCCGCCTGTTCTTCTGATTCCAGTGATCGTTTGATGGCGTTTTTCAGGTCGTTGATGCCCGCGGGTTTCATGAGAAACTCCCGGACCCCCATTTCCCGGGCCTTGCGTTCGTCCATCACGTCACTGAATCCGGTGCTCAGGATGACGGGAGTATCCCGCCTGATGGCGAGAATTCGGCTCGTAAACTCCGCCCCGGTCATGCGCGGCATGGTAAGGTCTGTTATGACGAGATCGAACGCCTGGGGCGCACTGGAGAACATGTCGAGCGCTTCCACGCTGTCGTTCACCGCGGTCACATCATACCCCAGCCGCCTCAGCACCCGCTGGATGCTTGAGAGGATGATGTCCTCGTCATCTACCAGGAGGATTCTCTTCTTCTCCCTCGCCGGTCTGTGGGTTCCCGCCTCGGGCCTCTTCGCCGGCGATGCGTCTCCGTACACCGGGAGGCTGACAGTGAAGCGCGACCCCTTCCCCGGTGCGCTGTCAACCGTGATCGAGCCTCCGTGGTCCCTGACCATTTCCCGGGTGATTGCAAGCCCCAGTCCGGTGCCTCTGCCCGCACCTCCCGACGTGAACGAGGGGTCGAATACATGATCGAGCATTTCAGGCGGCATACCGGCGCCGGTATCACTCACGCTCAGGGCGAGATACTCTCCCGCTTTTCTGTACGGATGATCGGAGTCAGGCTCGAGATGGACGATCTTCAGGGCCACCTCGATCGTACCCGGCTTCTGCCCGATCGCCTCTGCCGCATTCCGAAACAGGTTCGTGACGATCTGCCGGATCTGAAGCGGGTCGACTTTGACCGTGTCATACGGCACGTCGGTATGCTGCCTGAGCTCGATCGTATCCGGAAGAGAAGATCGCAGGAGTGCCAGCGTTTCCTGGATTACCGGGATGATTCTGATAGGGCTGCGCTCCTGCTCGCCCCGCCTGCTGAACGAGAAGATCTGGTTGACCAGGTCCTTCTGCCTGTATGCGGCGCTGAGCACCTGTTTCAGGATCTGGTGCGCCGAGCTCTCTTCCGGGAGATCTTCCAGAAGGACCTCGGCATCGATGATGATCGGGTAGAGCATATTGTTCAGATCATGGGCTATCTCGCTCGCGAGCCTGCCGAGGACGTCCATTCTCCTGGATTCCCCGAGCCGCTTCTCGAGCTCTCTTTTCTCCTCTTCCGCCTGCCTGCACCCGGACAATGCCTGTTCAAGCTCGGTTATCCGTCTTTGTGCATCTGAAAGCTCGCGTATGAGCTGATCTTTTGATTTTTTCACGCTTCCGTCTCTTCCATCCCCTTCTTGAGCTCTGTTCGGGCATGCCTGTCACGGCTGCCCCGCCCTTTCCGTCCGCACTCGAAAATGAAGAGATACTTTCTTTAAGATGTTACCCGCTGAGAAAAGGTTCTCAACACCTTCGCAGAACCGCGTCAATCGCCCTCGGTGTAAAAACCGTGCGCTTCCTCTGTCTCCCGCCGGGCGTAAAGGGAAGTCTCAGGTCGCTTGAAATGCGCCGCTTTGCTTACATTATAAAAGAATGGTCGTTGCAGATTTCCCGTTGCTTTCATCGACCAGGAAATAAAAAAACCAGACCCTTTGACAGCTCGCAATTCTCAGAACTTCATGCATGAACATTATTATACACCTCTTCCACCACAACGAACAGGGGATGGGGGGAAGAAGTGATAAATATATTCTCTCAGGTGATTGATCTCGACCTGCATGCACCGGATATGGAACTGCTTCGCAAGCTCATCGACATCCACCACCCGCAAGGGATGGATCTGATCTATGAGAGGAATCTGCCAAATGATGAAAAAGGTTCGCAGGAACGCGTGCCGCTGCCGAAAGCCCTTGAGGAGTGGGTCAAGGCCATGAGCCGGAAATATCACGATAGAAGATTTGTGCTTGCACTCAC
>Ga0255343_1000419_pt1 | contig 68505 bp, 71 predicted proteins | sample wastewater_treat_4_FD_192413 | JGI IMG/M metagenome (GOLD analysis project Ga0255343, IMG submission 192413) | Wastewater microbial communities from Lulu Island WWTP, Vancouver, Canada - plant16 | ecosystem: Engineered > WWTP > Wastewater > Unclassified | place: Canada: Vancouver, British... | reverse complement strand
ATGAGCAGACGGCTGTTTCATTTCTTGTTTCAAAGGAAAGCGGAGATTTTTTTCTGGAATCTGCCGGATTTTGTCAAACCTACGAAGAGGTTATCCAGATGGTGCAGCGAAATTCATTTCGAATGGTATTTTCAGATACAAAACTGACCTGTTCTCATAACTTGACGAAAGCAACTTCATTTCTGACACAACCACTCATTTTCCTGACATCCTCATCCGTTCAGAACGGCCGCATTGCATGCATTTCAGAATATCAGGGTTGTTATGGGTACTATATCATCAGAAAGGATTGAGAAACCAATGAAAAACATCGAACAAATAAAGACAGAACTGGAGCGTATTCTCGAATTCATTCGCAACCAGGCCAAACCTTCTATGAAGATTGCGATTCCTGTATCAGGGGGATTGGATTCTGATGTTGTTGCCCGTTTATGTGCTCTTGCCGTTGGAGCAGATAATATCCGTCTTTTTACTGTTATTCAGGAAGGATTGGAACAAAAATACACACAAAATGCAAGAAATCTTGCTGCAGATCTTGGAGTACATCTTGCCGAAATACCTTTAGGAAAAATGAACCGTCAGTTGATTTCTCTGTTGCATGAGGCTGCACCGGATGAAGCTTTTATGCCCGACAGCCTTCTTGATCCAGCACGAGCAAATTGTTCACTCCGAACGGCTATTATCTCTACTTATCAGGATAAGGGTTATCTGATTCCCGGCAATTCCAACCGTACTGAAACCGAAATGGGTTTTTTCCTTCCGTTTGGCGATAACTTGGGGCATTTCAAGCCAATTGCCCATCTGTATAAATCGGAGGTAAAATTGCTGGCTACCTTAATTGGATGCCGTGAAGAAGTAATTGCTCAGCCGCCCTCTGCAGGCTTTTGGGAAGGCGAAACCGATCTTGAAGATATGGCGTATTGGATTTATAATGAAGGCCCGATTCCTGGAGGAAGAATTTTCACTGAAGAAGATGATAAAAAAGTAATGCAGATTCAGTCGCTTCTTTCGCAGGATAAAATCGATGCCTGCCTGATTGCGCTGAATGAAGGAAAAACAGATGATTCTATTTCAGAAGAAATCAGCCTTCCTATCAATATTGTACATACGATTCGTACTACGAAGGAACAAGCTGCTATAACCAAAAATCGCCCGCTTATGGTTTCTCTTGAAAGGATTTGAAATGCTGTACAATGCTTTAATCACTTCTCATATTGATGATAACACATCTATCGTGCTAACAGATATGACGAAGCAGTATACCTATACGCAGATAGATCAAATCTGTCATAGGGTAGGATGTCAACTGAAAAGATATGGAGTCAAGCCACTGGATAGAGTGATTATTCGTGCTGATCGTACATTAGATACGGTACTGATTATTTTGTCCTGCATACGTTTAGGTGTTTGTTTTATTCCAGTTTCTCCGGCGGTGTCAGAAGAGATGTTACTGGATATCATAAAAGATTCTAGTCCCGTACTTGTTGTGGGCTCATTTGAGCAAGATGCAATTATGCAGTGCCTTCCGGTTGCGCTGTTGCAGGATATTTCTGATGAGGAAGAAAGTCCGAATAGTGAACTTGAGGAAGATACAATTGTTTACATACTATACACATCAGGTTCCACAGGTATCCCCAAAGGGGTAGTAGCACCAATGAAAAATGTGGAGTTTTGCGTTTATGCAATCAATGAACGGATAAAGAATACTGCAAATGACAAAATTTTATGCTGCCTTCCTCTTTCGTTCGATTATGGTTTGTATCAAATTTTCCTCGCTCTTTCGGCAGGTGCGTGTCTTGTTGTAGCCTCAGAGGTACCACTGCCACAAATTGTTTCTTTCCTAGCAAAAGAAGAAATTACGGGATTTCCAGCAATGCCTGCGATGCTGAATATGCTTATAAAAACGCGATTGCTTAACAAAGTTCATCTCAGTGCATTGCGGTATATTACATCCACAGGAGATACGTTTCCTATTTCACTGATACATCAAATCCGGGAAGCGATACCTTCTGCTGTAGTTGTTCCTATGTATGGTCTAACAGAATGCAAGCGAGTGGCTGTTATGCCGCTTGACAGACTGGATAAAACACTTGCCGGATCTTGTGGTCTTCCACTTACCGGGACTGAAGTATGGGTAGAAGCTCCGGATACAGAGGGAATTGGCGAACTCATTGTGTGCGGTCAGAATGTTATGGCTGGATACTGGAACGACAACAATACAACTTCCATGTATTATTTTATCAACGAACAGGGGAAACGCTGTCTGCGCACTGGAGACTATTTTCGTATCGATTCGGAGGGGTTTCTTTATTTTGTTGGCAGAAAGAAAGAAATCCTGAAAGTAAACGGTTATAGAATCGGAGTCTCAGAACTTGAGAATCGTCTGTTGTCTGAAGCAAATGATTTGATTAATGAGATTGGTATTTTTGGTTATCCGGACGAAATAATGGGGGAACGGATTGCAGTCTGCATAAGCACTGATTATCCTGCACAAATAATCGTTGAATGGCTTACTAAAACATCGGAAAAACTTTCATCATATCAGCGTCCGCATTTCCTGTACTGTACTGCACTGCCACTTCCTAAAAATATTAATGGGAAAATAGACAGGAGAAAGCTCAAGGAAACGAGGCAATTACATGACTTTATCAAACTCAGATAATTTACGGACATGGATTACCTGTGCCACTTATGCGTTAATCCATGCGTGTAAGGATACAGAAATGGATGTTGTTGAGCTGGAGAATAGCACGGGCGTTTCTTTCGGAGTATCCTCCTATGCTGATCAATATCACTGCACAAGAATGCTCACTCCATACCAAAAGTTTTGGGAGCAAGCGGATGCTGTTTCTCAAATCTGGGGGATTCGCATGAAACATTTTATCACGCAGGAAAAAGAAACGCTTCTTTTCAGCCTTCGGACAATCAAAAACCAAAGTTTGATTCTGGGACCCATCAATATGGCAGCCTTGTCATATCTTCCGTTCAGTTCCCAGTATAAATGTGCAGATCATTATCTGGCACTGCGTATGGAAGACAATCAAGTCTTTCTCACTGATTCTGAAGGAATTCCTGATATGCAGATTACCGATGATTCTTTGAGTCGCTTTCTCAATATAAATGAGATTCCTGAAGCCAAAGGATTATACCATGCGGCTGTTGTGTCTCGATGTGGCAGAGCGATGGAGCCTAAGGAACGGCTTTATGAGACAATTCAAATTGCAGAACGGTCTTTTCTCTCGGCAGAACAGAATGGTCAGGGCGGTAATGCATTCTTTCTTTGCCAGCGGGTGATGCGGGAGCATCCGTCTTCGGTGTGGTCAACATCGTTTCGCTATGATCTGAGTTATTATATGCAGAGAAAATATATGATGCTGTCGATGGATGAGGAGGGATTGTTTTTTAAGCAAGCGATGAAAGACCACATATATAAGCAAATACAAGATGCCAGATACGTACTATATTTGCTTTCTGAACATAATTATAGCCAGGTTATCTCAGAAATGCCCAATTTGGCAGCGTCAGAATCTAAAATCTCGTATAATTGGAAGGGGTGGACAGTATAGGTATGATAGGTATACTTGACTATGCGTTGGTGAAAGGTGACCATGTGCGCACAGTAGAAGATATAGCTTCATTTTGCAACGCAGAAACTCATCATCAAATGCGTGAAATCGGACTATCACAGATTCCCACAGATAATGCCAGACCGCTTTCGGATATGATTTCTGAGGCATATAGTCGGATTCACCAGAAACCTGACTGCGTGCTGATTGCACATTCGTTGCCATTTATTTGCAAAACAAGTGAGCAGTTGTTACACAACATCAGAATACCTGTATTTCGCCTGAGCGGAATGCCGTGCGCCATTATGCACAAAGCGACTGAAATCGCCTGTAGATTGATTCAAGCAAATGTTTATAACACCGTTTTGGTGATTGGAGCGGATAAAGCCTACTCCGATACGGAGCGTGTTTTTTTCGGAACGATCATGGGAGATGCTGTTGTAGCAGTCCTTCTAGGGAAATCTGAACATGGATCTTTAATTCTTGCGAATGAAATCTCAACAACAGTGATTGCACCAGATGGTGAAAACTCATTGGAAGAAGATATTCTTCGTTTTCGCAGTGCAAACGCTTCTATGATGCGGCAAGCGATTTATCGCTGCATGGAAAAAAGCGGAATCTCCAACATTGATTATTTTGTTACGCACACTTCTAACCGTAAATTTTGGGATGCTTTGGCTATCATGATGAAATATCCCCGTGATCGGTTTCTGGATAATAATATCCTGAATACGGGGCATATGAATTCTCATGACAGCTTTCTGCATTACTTTTATTTCCGTGAGTGTGGCATCATACGAGACGGTGAGATCGTTATGCTGATAAATCCTGGTTTCGGTGGCACACAAGGATGCACACTCATAAAAAACTGATAAGGAGAAGCAAAGATGAATGATTATATTGCAATTACAGATGCCTACCAAAACAATTTGAAGCATATCAGCCTTAATATTAAAAAGCACCAGTGGATTACGGTGACTGGTGTATCGGGTTCTGGAAAATCTTCTCTTGTTTTTGATGTTATCTATGCGCAGGCGCAAAAAGAATTTCTGGAATCACTCAGTTCCTATGCAAGAAGAAGTTTCCCAAAGATTGGTGACGTTGATGTACAGCAAATCACGGGACTTTCACCGTGTATCGTAATTGACCAGTCTAGTTTTCCCAATACACCGCGTTCTACGGTAGGAACATATACAGACATATATTCTTATCTGAGACTTCTCTTTTCCCGTGCCGGTGACGGAATGTTCTCAGCTGCTGATTTTTCGTTTAACAATGCTTTTGGAGTATGTCCGGTTTGCAATGGACTAGGCGAGGCCTTATCTCCGGATTTGAATATTCTCTTGGACTATAATCTTTCTTTGAATGAAGGTGCTGTTAAGCATAAAACATGGAAGGTTGGGTCACGTTACTGGAATATAATTCGTGCTATCAATTATTTTGATATGGACAAAAAACTAAGAGACTTTTCAGAAGAAGAAATGGATAAACTTCTTTACTGCAAGCCGTTCGTTTATCAGAATGATGAGCCAGGACATGTTCAAAGTTTTTCCTATGAGGGTATTATTAGCAGAATGATAAAGCGTAAAAATGATAGTCGTGGTTTATCGGCTGCCGATTATGATACACAATTCTTTACTTCCGGACTTTGTCCTGAGTGTCATGGTACTAGACTGAAATCAGAAGTTAGAAATGTGAAAATTGGGGGGAAGTATACAATCGGCGAACTTGTTAATATGGAGATTTCAGATTTATATGATACTCTTTCTGAATTACATGGTGATGTTGAAGATGTCTTGATTCCTCCAATATTAAAGTCGTTAAAGAATTTAATCTCTGTTGGACTCTCTTATGTCACATTGAATCGATCTGCGCATACACTTTCTGGTGGTGAAGCACAGAAAGTTAAATTAGCCAAAGCTTTGGGATGCTCTCTGAATGATATGATTTATATTTTAGATGAACCAACCGCGGGGCTTCACCCGATTGATATTATTAAAATGGAAAAAATCATTCGTGGTATGGTGGATGCAGGAAACACAGTTTTAGTCATTGAGCATAATAGAGATATGATTCTAGCATCTGACACAGTGATAGATATCGGCCCCGATGCTGGAAGAAACGGTGGTACGATAGTATTTGACGGTACTGTTGACGAGTTCAAAAATAATACTGAATCCATAACCGCACAGTGTATTCAACAAACATTGAAAGGATTCAAAACAGATGTCCGTCAATCCAAAAGCTATATAACATTACAAGATATCAACAGAAATAATGTTCAGCATCTGGATGTCTCTATTCCTAAAAACATCATGGTTAGTATAACTGGTGTATCTGGTGCAGGTAAAAGTACGCTCTTAGATGTTCTTATTGAACGTGTCCCCAAAGCAATTGTGGTGGATCAAAGTGCTGTTGGAACAACTGTGAGAGGAAATGCTGCAACGTATACAAAAGTGTTTGATGACATTAGAGAATTGTACAGCGAGAAAACAGGATTTGATGCGTCATCCTTTTCGTTTAATAGTTCCGGAAGTTGTCCAAATTGTAACGGACTGGGATATACTGTCACAGATATGCATTTTATGGGAGATATTCGTACTCCGTGTGATAAATGTGGTGGAAGACGCTATACTGATATTGTTTTAAAGCAAAGAGTTAAAGGCGCAAATATTGCGGATGTCCTTGATATGACTGTTTCAGAAGCAATTGAATTCTTTTCTGATCAGCCTTCTATAAAGAAAAAGCTTAATATGCTTCAAGAAGTTGGGCTTGAGTATATTACACTTGGACAACCTCTTAGCACACTTTCAGGCGGTGAGCTGCAACGACTGAAACTTGCCGGAAAGATTACCAACAAGGGGAATATCTATATTTTCGATGAGCCTACTCATGGTCTTCATTTTAAGGACACGGAAAGACTGATTGCTATGATGAACCGCATTGTTAACTACGGAAACACACTTATTGTCGTAGAACACAATATGGAAGTTGTGCTACAGTCTGATTGGATTATAGATATGGGACCTTCCGGTGGCAAGAATGGAGGTCGAATCGTTTATCAAGGAGTTCCCAAAGGCATTCTTTCCTGTAACGATTCTAAAACGGGGCAATATCTCAATAGGTTTCTCGTCTCCTCTCCCTAAAGGAAAATGATTATGAAAATTACAGAAATGAGAATAGATCGTTTTAATTTTGACATCACAGCCGATTATAAAAAGTATAATTCATTTAGTATTGGGCATGAAAGCTGTATTATAAAATTCTTTCGAATTATCCGGAATCCTCAATTTTTATATTTCTTAAAGGAACAAAAGAAAAATAATAAGCAAATAAGGATTCTGACACCTTTTGTGCCCCAGCAGCACCTCTTAGAAATGAAAGCCATATTAAACCAGTTGCTACGAGAAGAAGTATTTGATGAAAGCGTAATCATTGTTAACGACCTTGGAATGCTATATTACATTCATCAACTTGATCCGAAAAGAAAAATATGCTTAGGAAGAACACTTGTTTTTTCGTTTGATTTTACCCCTTGGGGAGAATTGATATATGCAAATGAGAGCAGAGCGGTTCAAGATGTGATAAAGCAGGTCAACATTTATGATGATATTAAGATTATATTTTATAAACGATTTAATGTGATATCTCTGGAAACCAACATTACACCAAACACCTTGGATAGCTTAATTAAAGTTAAGAATGCTGGTATTGATATTTTTGTTCATAAGGCATTCTATCTATATGGTATTCAAAGAAGCTGCTATATTCGAAGATTATCGTCTGCATGTAGATGCGATAACGTAAAATGTGACCAAAGTAGAGAAATATCGCTCGCAAGCCAATGGGAAGAATGTGATATCTTTTTGAATGATGCGGCCAAATATTTTCCAACGCCACTTATTCTTAGAGGAAACCAAATATGCGGACAATCAAGATTTAAAGAGGAGCATCCTTTTAATTGTATAATATCTGAAGGGGGAATATAAATGAAAATGAAGGTTCCTGTTAATTCATTTGATTCCGCCGTAAGGCAAATAAGTGCTGGAGCTGATGAAATATATATGGGGATGAATGATGACTTGTTTTCTACCATGTCTTTTTCGGCAAGAGCTCAAATTACAAGTCATGGTGTGCACAGTACATTATCTCCACTTGAATTTTATCGTACATTGAAATATGCTCATTCTAAAAATGTCGCCGTTAATTATACTGTGAATTGCCAATATATGTCACATAGCGACAACGATTTTATGAGAAAACGTTATTTACAGCATGTTTTAATGGGCATCGAAATGGGGGTTGACGCCTTAATTGTTTCGGATATTGGGAACATTATTTACCTTAAGCAAGAAGGCATTACTACTCCTATTATTGCAGGAAGCTATCTTAGCGCCTTTAATACAGAAACCTTATGTTTTCTTTCAGAACTAGGTGTGGTAAGAGTTTGTCTTCCAGATCAAATGAAACTTGAAGAAATCAAAGAAATGAAGAAGAGTACTGAATTGGAAATAGAAGTGTTTATAGGTTATGGCTGTTCAAACATTTCGAGTTCATGTAATTTTTGCCATAATAATGGAGAACAACTAAACGTTGGTGTAACTTGCCGAGATTCATATTTCGTTCATGATGAACATGAATGCAATATTTTAGATGCATGTTGTAATTGTGCAATCTGTGCCATTCCTTTGCTGATAGATATAGGGGTTGATAGTGTAAAACTTGTTGGGCGTGAAACAGACAACGAAGATCTATATTATATAACAAAGATGTATAGAAGTGCTATAGACTCTTATTTATCAACAGGGGGTATATCCAAGGATTCAATAATATCACAAATCCCTTGGTGGAAGAATGTAATGTGTTCCATTAGATGTAAGTATAGTTCAAATTCAAGTAATATTTATCAATCGTATATTTAAGGAGACAAGAAAATCATGGAATTGATTGTTTTTTACAGCTTTACCCACGAAAATGAATACACTGATTATGTTGAAGAACTTGCTATCAAGGAAAGTAAAGAAAAAGCATTGTTATATCTTCTGCTTCTTGATGAAGTATGCAAACAACATATGTATGAGATTTATGACTTCAAGCTTAAGCGGATTAATACAGATGTAATTTCTCGGTCGTGGCAAACAGAGTCCAGTCTTAAAACAATCAGGCTTATGTTTATGATCACGAATTGTTACCCCCCTGACGAGTGTAATAATGTTAACCTATATTCAATTTGTACTATTTTAAAGTCTGATTATGCAGAATATTACCTTGAAGCCTTAAGGATCTGGTTAGGAATAGTTGACATAAAATAGCGTTGATCTGAGGCCGCGCTTATCCATATCATCATATTATTCATATAACACAAACAGCTAAATATCTAGGAGACTATAGTTCATCTATGTCCATTGTTGAGCACGCGCACAAAAGTTCGGAATCGAAGCAGATTCGATTAAATTGTAGTGCCAATAGAACAAGTCCATTCCTTTCTTCTCTCACCTGTAAATGACTCTCTGATAGAAACATCATACCAAACGCATCACCCGTTCACTTTACACTTTCAAACAAAAGCCTACCTTTCATTTGCATAGTGATGTTTGTGGAAAATTCTGTAACGAAACTAACAGTTCATTTTTCTCATACCTGCGGCAATTTCTACACAAACAACACTAAGAAAATGATTGGTGGTTGCACCCTCAAATAAAAGCTCCTGCACTTTCAAATGAAAGCCTGACCTTTCATTTGCATAGTGTTGTTTGTGGAAAACCTTTCATTCGAGAGTGAGAGATCACCTATCAGCATCCGAACCGGACGCTCCCAATAACAAAATAAGGTCAACTACCGAAAATGTCGCAATTCTGCGTGTTTTTCGGCGGTTGACCTTTCGTTTTATTGTATTCAATAGGGAGTCTAAGCATCAGTGTAAACACCAACAAACTCCCAGTCGGCTCTGCTTTTGATGTACTTGGTGTAATAATCCACCTGTGCAGCGTAGGAGGTTTTCTGTTCCTCAGAATCGGTTGAAACTCGTGCGTAGCCTGCAACTCTGCGTTTTGTGATACTTTCAATTGGTACAAAAGTGGCAGGATTCAGCCTTGGAGGAATTTTAGTTATTTGCTTTGCCATTTTTCCATCGCCTTTCTTTTGTGGTTTTTGCGGCATTTTCTCTCATTTCATCTGTCCAGCTTTCAGAACGTGAACGGTCTTTCCAGTTCGCAAAAATCTGATGTCCGTCATGAAAAATAAATATCAGTTCATTTGGTGCAGGTACAATAATCTTTTCAATCTGATTTTCAAAAATATCTGCATCGAAATTATCCACTCCAAGCACCTCGCAACAAACAGAAATCAACGTATTTTCGGGAATCTGCTTTGCTGTTGGGCAGTACTTCTTGCCTTTTGTGTTGTATGTAGCGCAAATCCAGACAACACCTGTCGCAGTTGTTTTCCTACGATAATTTTTACCGCAGCACTGGCATTGAATTTTGCCTGTAAATGGATAAATCCCGGCAGGCTTTGATGCAGAATAGTGTTCTCTCTGATCCTGCAAATGCTTCTGAACAGCTTCAAAAATACCTTGTTCAATAATCGGCTCATGAGATTCTTCTACAAAATACTGCGGCAATTTTCCGTCGTTTTTAAGCGTTCTCTTGGTCAGGTGATTCTCACGGAATTTCTTTTGCAGCAGCATATTCCCGGCATACTTTTCATTTTTCAGAATCCTGCGGATGTCCTCAGCCGTCCATTCACAGCCGTTTATCGTTGGAATCTGCATTTCGTTCAGCATATTGGCAATAGTCTGTTTCCCCATTCCCGACAGATAGCTGTTGAAAATCAGCCGTACCGTTTCTGCTTCTTCGGGAATGATTTCAAGACTGCCATCGGGAGTCCTTTTGTAGCCGAGCATTCGGATACTGCTGATTTTTCCTTCCTCAAAATTCCTGCGAATCCGCCATTTCTGATTCTCGCTTGCGGAGTAGCTTTCCTCCTGAGCGTAGCTTGCAAGGATAGAAAGCATCAATTCTCCATCAGAAGAAAGACTGTGAATATTCTGTTCCTCGAACAGAACGCCAACTCCCAACTCTTTCAGCTCTCTGACAGTTTCCAGAAGCGTGACGGTATTTCGGGCAAATCTGCTGATAGATTTTGTGATAATGAGATTGATGTTTCCCTTTCTGCATTCCGCAAGCATTATTTGAAATTGCTCACGATTATCCTTTGTTCCTGTCAGTGCTTCATCAGCGTAAACACCGCAGAATCGCCACTCTGGATTGCTTTGAATTAATTCAGTGTAGTATCCGACCTGTGCTGACAAAGAGTGAAGCATTGCGTCCTTTCCACTGGAAACTCGTGCATAAGCCGCAACTTTGAGCAGCTGTGGTAGGGAAGCTGTAGAGGGTTCAATTTTTTGTATCGATCGCTGCATGATAACCTCTCCTTTCAGCTACCATAATAACTCTAAACCGCAGAATTATCAACGAATATACCTGACAAAGATATGCCGTATTTTTCGGCTATTTTTGTGTTCATTTGGTTGTATTCCTTTTTTGAAATCGCACCGGATTTCAGCCAGCTTTTGAGAATATCAGCCATTATCTGATACATCATAATTCTGCGATACATCAGCCCACCTTGCCTTTCCTGAACACTTTTTGGAGCAGTAAATTTGTCTCTTGCTTGGATATGAGAAGAATTTTTTCTTGCATATCGGACAAATTTTTTCAAGTGAATTATTGGAGCTTTCACAATGCTCACGCCACCAATTTATGCGGCAGCGGTCACTGCAAAATCGTTTCTTTTTACCGTGATTTGTCTGGTGAATGGTCTGTCTGCAATATTCGCATCGCACAGCAGAACTTTTTCTGGATAAATATGATTTTATTGTGCCAATGGATATATTAAGTTCCTCGCTGATGGATTGCAGGGATTGACCGTTTTCTTTCATCTGGTCGATTTTCAGCTTTTGATTAATCGTCATAGCATACCTCCCTCTATTGCTATACATACAAAAGGGAAGGCAGGAGATTTTACACTCCTGCCCATAAAATCACACCTTTTCAAGCGTCCCTTTGTAGTTATCGCCGCCGATCTGAACAGTGACATTCACCTTGTTATCAGGTTCAGGCGTGGGAATTTTTTCGGGTTCAGGAGTGTGGAATTTTCCGAAACCGTTCAGCCTATTTGCCTTGATAATCGACGGAAAATCAGTGGTACAAATATCAAGGTCAACATTGCCGTTGATTCCTGAAACAGTGCCTTTATCCGAATACTGCCACAGAGCATACGAATCGCTGTAGTTTGTTTTCTCAATCCAGTGTGCAAGCCAGATCGTGTAGCGGTTTTTGATATCATCAGCGGTATGCGTTGTGAGGGAAGATGCAGAGCCGTAAAGCCCGACAAAATAGCCTGCGGATTCAATACGTTCAAGAAAAGCACGCATAATAGCAGAAACCTTTTCCTTGCCGAGATCAAACTGTTTTTTCTCCTCCACATCGAAATAAACCGGAAATTCAAACTGCTTACCCTTGATAACAGACAGGAAAACATCCGCTTCCAGTCTTGCTTCATCTTCTGACATTGCATAGCTGTACCAGTATGCTCCGATCGGGATTCCTGCCGATTTTGCATTCTTGTAATTCTCCTCGAAACGTGTGTCTTTCTGGGAAATTTCCCTGCCGTAGCCTGCACGAAGAATTGCAAAATCAATGCCAGAAGATTTCACTTTCTGCCAATCAATGCTGCCGTTGTGAACGCTGACATCAATGCCTTTCATAGAGTTTTCATTGCCTTTCTGAATACCGAAATAGCTGTGAAAATCGCTTGTCACAGAGTTATTTCCCTTTGTTTCATCGCCGTACCATTTTGAAGCAGTACGCACGTCCACATGGGTGTAAATATACTTGCTGTCGATGTTTGCAATGCCCATGAAATCGATATCCTGTGCCGTACAGCAAACAGTCTTACTGGAAATCGGCTGCCCGTCCTGACCATAACAGCAAATATCAGCAGCAGTACCTTTGGTATGCTGTCCTGTTCCAGTTCCACCGACATTCTTATCATGCTCTGCACAGCGGAATCCTGATGTTACAATAATTTTTGAGCAGTCCAGTTTTTCATAGAGTTTTTCCAGCTTGTCCACGAGCTCGGTACTTACCTGAAAATTATGCTCCTTACCGCATTTGCATTTGAATTCTCTTGCATTGAAATGCGGTGAAAGCTGTGTATTGTCGCTGTATTTGTAGGTTTTAATCATTTTTGTCCTCCTCCAATTCATCGATCATTTCCTGAATTTCGTCATCAAGTCTGCCTGCTTTTTTCTGCAAAACTTCAATTGCTTTTTTAATTGAATCCGGATAGGGTAAGCCCATTAAACTTGTATTTTCGATAATTGACAGCAGCTCATTGACGCAAAAGCCGATACAGGTCGCATCACGGATATATGTCGTGCCGATCAGAATGTCCATTCTGACAGCAACCACAACCATGAGCAGAATGCAGAACTTCTTTGCAAGTCCCACCCAACCGGCTTTTGAACTAAGTTTGCCGGACTTGCTGTGCTTGGATTTTCCCATTGCCGCGGCGATAAGACCTGTTACAAAATCAATCGCCATAAAAATGATAAGTGTTGCCAATGCGGAATCCCACCCTCCAAGCAGTGCGGCAATAAAGCCGCCTGCCAAGCCTAAAATAGTACAAATATTTTCTTTCATCAGACACTCTCCTTTACTTTCACGCTCTGAATCGTTGGATGTGTGTTGTTGCTCCTGCCAACCCATGCAAGGTAATATTCGCCGGCTGTGATACCTGTGCAGTCTGTCTCCGTTGTGATAAACTTTTCCGTTTGCAGCCACTGGAAGTCAAGCTGAATTGCACGCCCATTATCGATCTCACTCCTTGCATACAGAGTGATAGGAACATCGATTTTTCCGCCGGGCGGTGTAATAAGATATAGTTCGCCGTCCTCTGTTGCACCGGAAGTATAGCGGAACTGGATCTTGCTGTTTTCATCCAATTTAAGTCGCTTTTCAACGCAAGTCAGTATCTGTGCATCCCAGTTGAAGTCCTCCTGTCCGTAGTACATCGCATAATGGTTGTCAGGACAACTGAAATGTGTATACTGTTCCGCAAAATGCTCCATTGTGAAAAAGCCGCCGTTGAGAACAAGTCCGATATAATAGCCGTACACACGAATGGCATCCGTACCATTCTCGAAAAGCACGGTATATCCATTGTTTGCGCTTGCAATCTGCGATTCCAAGACAGCAATCCTATTTTCAAGAATCAAAATAGAATCATTCTGATTTTGTTGATCGTACTGCGTAGAATCACGCAATTGTTGCAATTCAGTTTCAATATCCGAAATTTTATCCCATTTTGCAATTTTTGCAGACGTTAAGCTGTTCAGTAATGTGAGATTATGATGCCAGTGTGCCTGAGACACAACAGGCTCGACCGAATCCTTGACCGCCTGAATTTCAGTACTTACAGTATTTTCTAAAGCGATCAAATCTGATTCCACCGTCTGAAATTTCGATTCGACAAGCTTTTGAGTCTCCACTCTGGTGACGTATGGCGAGAGGTCGGGTGCGGAAGAATGAACCTTGTCATCAACGATTTTGAGAACCTCAACCCTTGTGATATACGGTGATAAATCGGGAGTAATGGATTGTAGCCATTCCTCTACCGTTCCCGTATAGCCATTCTGTACAGCCAACTCATATGCGGATAGACCATTTTCACCGTCAGCACCATTTTGCCCGTCTGCCCCGTCTTTACCGTCCCTACCGTCACGTCCATCAGCACCATCCTTACCCGGCAAACCGTCCGCACCTTTCAGACTTTCAAGCCAATCTGAAACCGTTCCCACAAATCCATTTTCTTTTGCAATTTCATAAGCCGAAAGCCCATCTTTTCCATTGGCACCTGACTGAATCTCCGCAATTTTCTGTAAAAGCTGTTTGTACAAATCGGGCGTTGGCGGAATCGGCGTATCATCATCGCCCACAAATCCTGATTCACGAATATTCAAGGTAATCGGAACAGTCGTTGCTCTCACTGTGGTATCCGATTCCGCATCATATCCGAAAATAGACATCTTCACCGCGCCTGCATGAAGCTCAGACGGCAGTTTACAAGAAGTTCCGTCAAATCCCAGAACAATGCTGTAAACTTCATCACACTGCGAAAACTGCACCACCTTGTGAAACTTCTTCCAGTCGCCGTCAAAGGTAAATTTCAGGTTGACAAATGCGATCTGGTGGTCGGCTATCACTTCACGTTCCAGAACCTCAATTTTCTGCTGTTTTACAAGGAATTTCCACATCAGTTCTTCACCTCGTTCCATACTTTGTTTTCTGCATCATATTCCATAAAACCGTCGGTACACCGGATCCTTTCAAGCACCGATTCCTGAACGCCGCCGTGACCGTCCCAGAGATTTCCTTTTCTGACCTCCGCCCACTGTGCAAGCGTACCCTCATACGTAATTTTCCGCAGACTATCGCAGTAAACAAAGCACGAATCCGCAATATATTTACAGCCAATTCCAATCGTGACATTCGTCAGCGAAATGCAGCCGGAAAACGCAATAGATCCTGTTTTTTCGCACTGAATATTGACGCTGGTCAGTGACTCGCAATGAAAAAATGCATATCTGCCGAAATTTTTTACCGTTGCAGGTATATACACATTTTCAAGCTTGGAAGCTGTAAACGCTCCCACACCAATTGTTGTGAGTGATGCAGGAAATTCAATGGTTTTTATCGCTGTACGGTTGAAGGTCAGATCGCCGATGCGTTCCAGATTCCTCGGCAATACGATATTTTCAAGGTTAAAGCAAGCCGCAAACAGCCAGTTTCCAAGAGCCGTTATTCCGCTTGAAAGTTTAACCTTTTGAATGCTGTCATTCTCATAAAACGGCGAATCAGGCTCGTCAGAATATCCAAGCTGAATCGCAAATCCTGTGTAATCATTTGTTGCGCCATTTCCGCTGATACTAAGCGTACCATCAGAATACTGCGTATAATAGGCGTTTTCTCCTATCTGACCAATGTCTGAAATTTCACCCGTGATACTGCTTATACGCTCCGAAAGTTCACCGATTTGCTCCTGCAACGATTCCAGAAGTCGGTTGTTTTTATCGTAAGCGTCCATAATTTCGGACACTTTGCACTTGCCTAAAATACACCTGCAATAGCCGCAAACGTTGGAATCCTCACGGTAATCGTACCAGTCACGCTCTGTCAGAGAAGTTGCCCCGACATTAAGCCGCACCGCATACATCAGAAGTCGCACATGGTCATCGTCCTGCGGAATTGTAGGCAAAGCAGGATTCTCCGCAGGCGTTCCCGGAAACAGTTTCAGCGATACATTTCGGACGGATTCCGTTGTGTCAAGGTAAATTGCAATCCCCACATACCTTGGCAGCGATTCATCCTGATATCCTGACAAATCAATGCTGTAGCGAGCGTCATTGATGAAGTAATGCCCATTTATCCACGCTTTTCCACGTCCAACAGTAACTTTCAGACCAGTTGCCGCAGCCGTCAATTTGAAGCAGTCGCCGTAATTATCCTGAATGCCATTGCAAATAATGCTGCCAAGATAATCACAGAAATTCTCCGCTGTGTAGGTTCTGTCCAATCCTTTAGAATTGAAAAATCCAAATGAAAATGCCATAAAATCATACCTCCCTGAATGTTGGTGTAAGTGAGCGACCATTTTGGTCGAAGCTCTCGATCATGCCAATCAGCTGTATTTTCGGCTGTATCAAGCCAAATCGCTGATGCTCCACGGTCACATAATCGCCGACAAAATAATCTGTGTTATACCGAAACTGCGTGGACTGCACTGCGATCTGCGATTCCGATGCTGTCAGCGGTTGAACAATATTTTCCTTTCCACGTTCTTTCAGCAGTTCAATGTATTCATTTTCTGAAATCGGCTTAGATTCGCCATTTTCCTGTTGCTCGTCCGCCATATCTTTAGCATCTACATATACCTCGTAACGCTCTAAAAATGAAGGCTCGTCACCGTCAAAGTATGTTGTTCTCCTTCGTTCTTCACCTTCGCCCTTCCCCAGAACATAGGCAAAATTCCGCTGTACTGAAATGTCAGAGGAATATGTGAACGACAGCAGATTTGTGTATCCATCTGAAAAGATAATGTGCGGATTTTCTTCCTGCAAAATGCTTCTGTCAGCACCTTCGGAAAGGTCAAGGAGCATTTCATATTGTTCGCCGTTTATTTTGGAAAGACGAATATTTGCCGTACCGTTGATTTTCTCACAAATGGTGTAAATCCACCGCATCAGATTATCGTAGCTGACCTGTAATTTGGTTTTCTGTTCCCAACAACTGCCGGAAACATTACCAAGAGCAAGTCCCGGAATCGTCCTGTTTTCAGCGTTTATGGCGTTATTTATAACGGCGGTATGCACAATTTCCGCATATGTCTTTTCGGTTGTAAAACTCAAAGTCGGATAAATTATTCTGCGTTCCAAAAGGCACATCAAAAAGCGACCACCCACAATCAAGTAGTCGCCGTTTTCTGCGTCTGTTTCGATTTTAACGGATTCTATCAGTCCGAAATGCTCCTTGTCATCATCTCTGCCGACAATTCTTCCAGTCTGGAAAATCTCAATGTTTCGTGGATTTGCGGCGATATATACTTCAAATACGCCGCAGGAGTAATATTCCACATCCCACAAAAGACTTGAAAAACTGTCGCAGATTGCTTCAAGCGTTATCGCCAGAGTATTTTCATTCGCTGTCATTTTGTAAATTTCAATCTGCATTTTTCACACTCCTAAATATGCGTTGCGGTGAATCAATCGGACTTTTAAATTTCGCAGTCCATTTGCCGCACGGAGATAAAATTTATTTTCACCCTCACGTAAGGTAAGCCATGTTGAACCTGACACAAGACGATTGATGATATTCTCCTGCACGCCCTCACGCTCCAGAGTGACCGTTTTATTGCCTGTTTTTGTGGTGATTCTTATGATATCACCCTCCTCAATATCGCCGAGAATTTGCACATATTCATCTGTTTCGGCGTTGTACAGAGTCGGATTTTTTGCAGGTCCTCCGCTAATCTCAAGTGTGAAGCCCGTTTCATCACCGTCATTCTGAATCGTCATCATATTCTGCGTGTTGTATTTTCCAAGCGGAAAGGGTTTGTCATCATCGGGAAAAATGAAATGAAAAGCTCCGAAAATCTGCGAGTATTCGGCAATTTGTGTTTCTGTCGAGTACCAGTAAATATCAGGACAGATAATACTGATCTGTCCGCTTGTGAACTGCTCGAAATTCTGCACTTCGCAGGTTTCTACATAGCCCTCGGTGTACACATCAATATTCGCTGTTTGATAGTAAATCTTGATATATCGTGACGGCTTGATCACTTTGTACAGCTCGTGCCGCCGCTTTTCAATGCCAACCCCACGCATCTGAAAAGTAATCACAAGGCTACGTTTTTCAATGAAAGCGTTGTTGAGATATGAGCCGTTCATGCCTGCATAAGTCGATGTGCTTATCGTTCCGGCAGGCGGATACAAACCGTCAATTTCGGAGGTCATATACCTGTTGGAAGTGGTGGTCAGATTGAGTTGGTCGCCAGTTTCGTTTGCAAGAATTAGGGTGAAGTGCATGGGATAAAATCTCCTTTCAGCAGATTGACTTTTTCGGGGAAATGTGGTATACTGTAACTGTATAAATCGAAATATAGGGAGATGCCGTATGGTTAGAGAAATTGCTGAAAATGAATTAAATGGATTATTACAATTATACTTATATTTACATGAAAAGTCTATTCCAGAAATGACAGAGCATTTAAAAAGAACATGGAGTACTATTATCCAAGATGAAAATCATCATATTATCGTTAATATGATAGATGGTATAATTGTTTCTTCTTGCGTATGTGTGATTATTCCAAACTTAACAAGAAATGTCAGACCATATGCATTTGTTGAAAATGTTGTTACACATGAAAAATATCGTGGAAATGGATATGCAACAGAGTGCCTTAATTATGCTAAAGAAATAGCAAAAAAAGCAAATTGTTATAAAATGATGTTACTTACTGGTTCAAAGGAAGAAACGACATTTAAATTTTATAGCCGCGCGGGATATAACAGTACAGATAAAACAGCGTTTATTCAATGGCTTGAATAGTTTCACGACTTCTAATTTACAGAGCCGAAGGAGCGACAAAAATCGCTTCTTTCTACGTTATCAACGCATTCCGTGTCTGCCGATAGATCTCCAGCCGTGACAGCGATTTCGGCGAATTATTCGTCTGATTTACTGTCCGGCTGTTGTCATAATTATTGATAACCGTTCCGGCAGGATTTTCGTATTTCATGGGTGAAGAAATTCCGTCAAGGTTCAGTCCGATGTTGGAATCCAAAGTCATCTGCATTGCATCAGCAACGCCCTCTACAGCCTTAGAAATCAGCTTTTTGCTTTTGTTGATACCATCAGCAAGACCGCCGATGAAGTCCGGCATCCAGCTTTCAAAATCCGTCAGAGGACCTTTTTCGGGAACGGAAAAATGCAGATATTCCCAGATTGAATTTGCCACATCAGCAACCGTATTGATAAGATCTCCAATCATATATCGGATACCGTTGATAAGATTCTGCATAAGGTCATAACCCCACTGCCACGAGGAATTTACGATGTTCCTGATACATTCCGCAGCGGAATTAAGCCCATCAGAAACAGCGTCACGAATGCCGCCGAGCCTATCCCACACGCCGCTTCTCACATTATCCCAGATATTGAAAACGGTATCACGGACGTTGTTCATAGCTCCATGAACCGCATCGGGCATGGCGTTCCAAGCGGAGAAAACGGCAGATTTTACCGAATTTACAGTATTTTTCACGCCGTCAGAAATGCTGCTCCAAGTGGAAGTAATCGTGTTTTTCATATTTGACTGACCGTCAGAAATGAAAGTTTTGATTCCATTCCACACAGTTGAAATAACATTTTTAATGCCGTTTATCGCTGTAGAAATCACATTCTTGATTGAATCCCATCCCGATTTTACGGCATTTCCGATACCTGCGAGAACAGTGTCCATATTCGTTTTGATGTTATTCCAGACAGTTGTAACTTCCGTCAGCGTGTTTTCCATAAACGTCTGCACAGTCGTTACGATATTGGACATTGCTGTCTGGAAAGTTTCAGTCAGAGCCGTTGTAATATTCGTTCCGAACGTGCCGAGAGCATCGCTTACCATTCCTGCATTTGCCGAAATACCGTCAGCAAGTCCCTGCATAAAGTCCGGCATCCAAGATTCAAAATCGGTCAAAGGTCCTTCATCAGGCACAGAGAAATGCAGGAAACTTTTGATTTTATCCGCAACACCCGTTACAGCATCGGCAACAGCCTGAATTTTAGATTTTATTCCCTCAACAATGCCGTTTATAATATCCGCACCCCAGTTCCACGCCTCGGAAGCAAGATTTTTCACGAAGTTCACAGCATTATTGAAACCATTCACGATTGTATCTTTGATACCAGTGATTGTGTTAGAAATTGCCGATTTTACACTGTTCCAAATGTTAGATACAGTTGTTTTGATGCTGTTCATTACGTTTGTGATAGTGTTTTTGATAGCATTCCAGATATTTGAAACAGTGCTTGAAATAGCATTTAAAATGCCTGAAATTGTACCACTAATTGTATTCCAGACGGAAGAAATCACCGACCAGATAGAGTTCAGAATTCCCGAAATAAAGCCGGAAATGGCGTTCCATACAGTAGAAACTACACTATAAATAGTGTCCATAGCCGTAGAAATCGCCGTTGAGATCGCATTCCATATCGTTTCAAAGAAAGTTCTGATACCCTCTAAAATCGGCGTAACAAAGCCAACTATAGCATTCCAAGCAGTCTGAATCTTTTCGGAGATCCAGTCCATAACATTGCTGATAATGATATGGATCGCTTGAAAAATGGTTTCAAACAGATAACGAAAAGCCTCCAAAAGAGGAGAAATAAATTCATAAATAGTATTCCAGACCGTGCTGATAGCCGTCCAGATAGTATTTAATACCGTGGATATTGCCGTAGAAATGGCGTTCCACACGGTCGTGATAACAGTCTGAATTGCCGTGATTCTCTCCGAAATATAGCTGTATATCGTATTCCAGATACCGACAAAGAAATCTTTAATCGCAGTCCATATTGTCGTGAAAAACGTCTGAATTCCTGTAAAAATATTCGTAATAAAATTGCTGATACTGTTCCAGATTCCAACGAAGAAGTCCTTGATTGCCGTCCAGACCTCGCTCCATGATGTTCCGAACCAACCAAAAAATACATCTGCGATACCTTCGAGGGTATTCAGAATATTGGAAAAGCAATTTTTGATGTAGTCCCATATTCCGACAAAAATGCCCTTGATACCGCTCCACATCTGCTCCCAGTCGCCAGTAAACAACCCGATAAAAATATCCAGAACGCCGAGAATCACATCAACGATAACATCAAAAGTTTCCGCAATATAGGTGAAAACGCCCTCAAACCACGGTGCAAGAATATCGCACAATCCCTGCCATATAGACCGTACCAAATCGCCGAAATCCTCAAAATTAAATCCGAGAGCGTTCAGACGGTCAACAATTCCCTGCGTCAGATTTGAAAACGTAGCCTTGATTTTCTCCCAAATCGCAATGATGCTGTTTCTGAAATCTTCGTTAGTATTCCACAGATGCACGAAAGCCGCCACAAGTGCAGCAATCGCTGCAACAACGGCAACCACGGGTGCGGAAATCCCACCAATCGCACCGCTTAAAGTTGCAAAAGCAGCTTTTGCACCTGCGATCATCGTGGGAACGTTGCTGATAAAGGTCATCAGGCTTCCGACCGTTGAAATGGTTTTGCCTACCACGATCAGCAGAGGTCCGAGAGCCGCCGCAACCAGAGCAATTTTGATAATCGTTTCCTTTGTTGCCGGGTCAAGCTGATTCAGTTTGTCGATAAATCCTTGGATTTTCGCCACAATTTCACGAATGGCAGGCATCAGGATTTCGCCGAAAGAAATAGCAAGCTCCTCAAGCTGCGACTTCAAAATAGTAAGCTGACCGCCAAGATTATCCTGCATCGTTTCTGCCATGCGGAGCGATGTGCCGTCACAGTTGTCAATCGCTCCAGATAGTTTTTCGATGTCAGCAGGTGCGGAATTCATGAGAGCGAGAAATCCTGACATGGCATTTTTGCCCACCAAAGACTGTGCTGCTGATGCTTTTTCTGATTCTGACATCTGATCGAAAGCAACACGGCAATCCGCCAATATATCGGACAATTCACGCATTGAACCGTCAGAATTTGAAGTGGCAATTTCCATTTCACCGAATGCGTCGGAGCAGAATTTGACATCGCCCGAAAGCGCCGTCATAATGGAGCGCATAGACGTACCGGACTGCGTAGACTTTATACCGGCATTCGCCATAAGTCCGAGGACCTCGGCAGTATCTTCGCAGGAAAATCCCAATGCACCGGCAATCGGAGCGCAGTATTTGAAGGATTCGCCGAGCATTGACACATTTGTATTTGCATTAGAACTTGCCGCCGCCAACACATCAGCAAAATGACCGCTGTCATCGGCGGTTAAGCCGAAAGCGGTCAATGCATCTGTAACAATGTCAGAGGTTGTTGCGAGGTCTTCACCACTTGCGGCGGCAAGGTTCATAATGCCCTCGATTCCCGACAACATATCGCCTGATTTCCAGCCCGCCATCGCCATATAGTTCATCGCTTCGGCGGCTTCGGATGCCGAAAATTTGGTCTTTGCGCCCATCTCACGAGCCTTGTCACGGAGTGCCTGCAAGTCCTCTCCGGTAGCACCGGAAACAGCGGCGACCTTGCTCATGGCAGAATCGAAATCAGAGGCGGTCTTCACAGCAGCAGTTCCGAGGGCAGTCACACCTGCGGTTACTGGGAGCAATTTTTCGCCTGCGCCGCTGATCTTATCGCCCACATCTTGCAGAACTTCTCCGGCTTCACCGATTTTAACGAGCGCCGTTTTTGACTTCTCAGCTTCATTCTGCAAACGCTGCAATTCGTTTTCCGTTTCAATAATTTCTCGCTGTAAAGCGTCATACTGTTCCTGCGATATGTCGCCGTTTGCGAGTGCCGTATTTGCCTGTTCTGCGGCGGTTTTCAGAGTTTCCAGTTTGGTTTTAGTTGAGCCGATTGTATCTGCAAGAAGTTTCTGTTTTTGCGATAAAAGTTCCGTATTGGTCGGATCAAGTTTCAGCAGCTTTTCTACGTCTTTTAGCTGAGTCTGGGTGTTTTTAATGTTTTTGTTGACACCTTCGAGAGCTTTAGAGAGCTTAGTTGTGTCGCCGCCTATTTCAACGGTTATCCCTTTTATTCTGTTTGCCGTGGTGGGTCACCTCTTTTCAAAAAAATTTTAAAATTGTTATACAAACGCTTGCAATTTGCATACAATAGTGGTATAATAGAAGCAAGAATAATACTGAAAGGAGTTGCTAATATGGCACAAGCAACAATCTCTGCTCGCATTGACGAGAATGATAAAATGGCATTTGATAATTTTTGCTCTGATGTAGGATTAAACACATCCGCTGCTATCAACCTTTTTGTAAAAGCCGTTCTGCGTGAACACCGCATTCCGTTTGAGATTTCTCAGTCCGCTGATCCCTTTTACAGCGAAGCAAATCAAGCACATATCATGAAAGCAGTTCAGGAACTTCGTGACGGAAAGGGTACCGCTCATGAATTGATTGAGGTGGAAGATGAGTGAAAAAATCTGGTCAGATGACGCATGGGAAGATTATCTTTACTGGCAGGCACAAGACAAAAAGACACTGAAACGTATTAATCAGCTTATCAAGGATATAGAGAGAAATGGATGTCTTGATGGTATTGGTCAGCCTGAAGCTTTGAAAAATAATCTACATGGAGAATTTAGTCGGCGAATTAATGAAAAGGATCGCCTTGTATATCATGTTGAAGGTGACAGAATTTATATTGTCAGTTGCCGTGGTCATTATGGAGATAAATGAAAAATATAAGATTATTGGTTGATATATTTCTAAAATTTGTCCATCGCATCCTGATCTGCAAGAATGCTCCATTTTTCATCATCTCGCTCACGTTCACTGAACATATCATTAATCAAACCAATTGTCAGCAAATCAAGCTCGGTCATCGAAAGACCGAGCTGTTTGCATCTCAGGAGGAAAAGCGGAGTCGTCATCGGGCGGTCAGTTTTGCGATGTTTTTTTTAGATTCCACTTGCGTGGCGGTATTCAGTCCCCACAATTCAATAAGCTGCGGAAGAATTTCATAAATACTGAACGTGTTGAACTGCTCCAAAAAGTCATCGGGATTATCGGGAACGTTCTCCGGGTCTGCGTGTTTCGCCATTACGAAGGCTATATTTTCAAAAACCTCCAGACTTTCAATGTCAAGCGTGGAGTTTTCCTCATCACCCTCTTTGACATTTTTCTGCAAAGAAGCAAAATCTTTATAGATATCACGACCAAATTTCAGACGATAAAGACGAGGCACAGCGGCGCTCGCTTTGAACGGTACTTCGATTCCGTCTACGATAATATTTTTCTTGATAGCCATACTGTACCTCCATTAAGATGTTGTTTTGGCAGGCGTCTTAGCGGTTGAAAAAGTCGGAATATAGACAGATTTGTACCAGTTATCATAAACCGTCTTGTCCGTTGCCTCGCAGCTTTTTGACTTTACAAGCCCATTTTCGAGAGCCGAAGCGGTCAGCGACAGGGACTCCGTCTTTACTTCCTTGGAATCCTCAGTAGTTGCAGATTCCGTTGCAGGACGCGCCACAGAACAACGATACATCACATGGCGAATCTTATGCTTGTCGCCCTCAAACTCGAAAAACAACGCAAACTCGGCAACTTCCGCATCATTGCTTTCCACAAGAACGCCCTTGCTGTCCAGTTTCTGCCCCAGGATTTCCGTTGCAAAATCAGTAGTTACGAGGGCAATCTCCAAATCCCCCTCATATCCGGAATTATTGTTGCACATATAATACACGCAATTATCGGCAAAAAACGGCTCATTTTCGCCGCTTGCGTCAATGCTTAGCGATACAGCGCCGGGCAGCCTGACCGGCGCAGCATATACAGGCATTCCATCTTCATCATAAGACAAAATTTTCGCCCAATGCACTCTGTTCAGACCAAATTTGATCTTATTTTTTTCCATAGCTCAAACCTCCATTTCGTATAACACTTCATACATCTCTTCAGATGCGATCCATGTTTCGGTTTTGTTGTAAAAAATGTGATGATGCCGCAGAACAGCTTCGATCTCCGCCTCTGTTTCGGGAGATTTTTCATCGGTATACAGTTCAATATCCAGCTTTTTGAAGCTGTGATACATCCGATTATCCGCCGAAAAAGTATGCTCGCCCGGTGACAGAAAAATCAGAAAAGGCGGCTTCGGACTTTCGCCCTCGGCAAAATGGTGGTATGCGAAGGGCAGCCCCATTTCAAGCATCATTTCGTTGATTTCTTCGTAACTCATGACAACTCCTTTTCAATGAGCGATTCCAATAAATCTACTCCGTTTTCCTCTGCAGGAGCAATATGCGGCTTGCCTGCAACTCGTCCACCATTCCGCTTAGCGTGTCCCTTTTCGAGTAAGTGTGCAATCTGATAGCGGTCTTTGGAATGGACGGTAATTTCAAGAGAATGGCTATTCTCCTTGACTTTTTTCGTCGTCCAGCTTTTCGCATATTTTCCTGTTCGTTTCGGAGCATTTGCAGAAATTTCATTTTTAACAGATGTGGCAGTCTTGCGGACTGCCTTTTTCATGGCAGTATCCGCAAGGTCTGCATATTCCTGTAAGCCTTTCATAATTTCATCAGCCATATCGTCAATACTGGTCATCAGAAGCACCTGCTTTCCTTGCTTTTGCAGTGACTTTCAGATAATCACGATACTCATAATTTGGCGATATTCCGATAATATCATACAGAATACCACGAAAAGAAATGCGGTTTGCAGTTGTAGTAATTCCCATTGTCATATTATTTTGCCGGATCATAAACTGCAATGTCTGCACCTCTTTTGTAGTGCCGTTATCGGAATTTTCAGCCGAGTTTTTCACCGAAACAGCAGCCCAGCAGGAGAATAATTCCTCCCACTGAGCCTTGTGATTTCCAATGTTATCGACATGTGTCGATTGCGCTAAAATCGTGATACGCTGATTTAATTTCCCGATTTCCACTAAATCACTCCTTCACGCTGTGCAAATAAAATGGAACGCAAGGTGAGAGTCAGCTTGTGAAAATCCGCAGTATTTCGGTTTTCGTAGAGGTAGGAAACTGTGTAAAGCATAGCCTGACGTGAGGTTTCCTCATTCTCTGCAAGCTGCTTTTCGTCCATGCGCCCCACATCCATTACAAGCCGATGCGCAGTGTCGATCAGCGTGAGGATGAGCTTGTCATCCTCACAGTTGTCAACACGGAGATAATTTTTCGTTTCCGGCAGTGAAAGCAAACTCATAGCTGCCCTCCGTTCTTATCAGGTTGTACCGCCTGTAGTCGCCTTACTTCCTGCCATTTTCAGAACCTTAACGGATTCAGGCAGGATCAGCCTGCCGTCCACACGCTGAGTCGTCATAAAGCCTACCTGATCTGTGCGTGCATACAGCTCGTTCAGGCGGCGGAAGGTGCGGTTCTGACGGTCGGCAACCCAGTAATTTTTCAGGTCGCCGAAGAGAAGAACACGCTCGCCCTTGCCGACTGTGGGCATGAAGGAACTGGTGTGGACAGGTCTGCCGAGAATGGTATCGGGCTTGGCGATATCAAGGCTGGGCTTCCAAATATAGTTGTCGTTTTTGTCCTTCAGCTTCATAAGCTGGAGAAGAAGCGTCTCGTTACAGATGAACTGCGCATTGCGGCGGTAGGGCGATTTCAGGCTGTAGTAGAGGTCGAAAATCTCATCAAAAGTGATCGCCGTCTGAGATGCAGAAGTTACACCAAGCTCTGCGCCGCCTGTTTCCGCAAGGATTCCGAGAGGCTTTTTGTCGCCGTCACCTGTGAAAAATGCGCGCTCCTCCGCATTTCCCATTGCTACGCCGAAACGAGTGGCGATATAGCTTGCAAGGTCGAAAGCGGAATCGTGCAGCAGCTCGTTACTGATCTTGATCATCGTACCCAGTTTGTAAGCGGAAAGGGTTGTCTGTCCGAACTTTGTATCAGTTTCGGGAATCTCCTCGCCCTCGTCGATCCACTGGGCCTCCATCGTATCGTTGGCGATAGGAATTTTGCGAGTGCCGGAATTTGTCTTGATGACAGTCGCCATCTGGCGGAAGATGTTGTTTTCCTCAAGAGCCTGAATCAGACGGCGTTCAAACTCCGGGGGAACAGTGTAGCCGCCCTCGGTGTCCTCGCCGACAGAAAGGGCATTGCGGACGGCGAACTGATCTCCCTTGTTGCGGATCATATCCCAGAAGGCGTTTTTGTACTCGTCACTTGCAGTTCCCTCCGCTTTGGATGCAGACTGATTGGGCGCATTGTTGACAGGTTTTGAAGTTGGTGCAGAAAGCGCAGCATCCACGGCAGCCTGCTGTTCCAGACGCTCGATCTCTGCGCCGAGAGCCTGCACCTCACTTGCCATCTTGTTGTACTGCTCGACAGCGGAAGCTTCCACAAGACCGTTCTCGCCACGGTGTTTTTCAAGGAAGTCCTTTGTCTGCTCCCACAGGGTATTTCGTTTGCTGCGAAGTTCCATAATTTTGCTCATATCTTTTCTCCATTTCTCCGGAATTTTCCGGTATCGCATAAAAATAACAGCCCGCTTATTTCATGAAAGCAAGCTGTTTCCTAAGAATTTCATACGGCATAGAGCCGTCAGCAGTTTTGCCGTCCATGCCGATCACAGGCATATCCGGCATTGTGACAGTCAGCCCTTTCTCGGAAGATTTCGGCGTGTTATCGGCACTGTTGTTTTCGTCCGGATTTTTGCAGTATGCGCCGATTTTTCCCAGAATGGTCTGTCCCATGATACGGGTACTGTACTGCCAAAGGGCATCGGTGTCCAACTTAAACGGCTTCTTCTCCTTGTCAGGTTCTTTTTTCTCTTCATCTCCTTCATCGTCACCGCCTTCCTCATCCGGCTTGTCGGGTTCTTCCGGCTCATCATCGGGCTTTTCTTTCGATTTTTCGTCAAAGAGAATTTCATCCGCAAAGCCTAACTCCACAGCTTTTTTCGCATTGATCCATGTCTCATCGCTCATCAGCTTTGAAATTTTACTTCGGGAAAGTCCCGTCTTTGCGGCGTATGCGTTGATAATGCTCTCCTTGACTTCATTCAAAGTGCTGATTGCTTTTTCCATGTCCTTGGCGTTTCCCATAGCGATTGTGGACGGATCATGCACCATTAACAAAGCTATCGGTGACATCTGCACGGTATCTCCAGCCATTGCGATCACGCTTGCTGCCGATGCTGCGATGCTTGCAATTTTCACAGTGATCTTGTGCGGATAATCCCGAATCATCGTGTAAATTTCGGCTGCCGCAAAAACGTTGCCGCCGGGCGAGTTGACCCAAAGAGTGATGTCTCCCTCCTCTGCGTACAGCTCGTCACGGAAATCCTGCGGCGTGATCTCATTGCCCCAGAACGACTCCGAGTCGATAGGTCCTTCAAGGCGGAGAACCCTGCCGCCGCTGTCATCGTGGATCCAGTTCCAGAATTTCTGCATATTATCTCCTCCATTATTCTTCATTTTCTGACGTATTATCGTTTGTTTTCGGCTGATTTACGGCATATGCCGCACCCGCATCCTGCAATTTATTGTAGCTCCCGTTGAGGTAGAAATCATTGCCGCCCTGTTCGTCGGGAATCAAATCCATATTTTCAAGACGGCGCACATCATTTGGCGAAAAGAAGCCATTTCCCACACCGATCGCATAAGCGTTCATGCGGGATTGATAGTCGCCGCGCATCAGTCCGTCCACGTTGAATTTTGGAAAGTAAATATCCTGTTCTTCCTCTAAAAGCAGATCTTTGATAATGCCCTTTTCAATGCGGATGATCCACGGCATCAAGGAATACTGCACAAATGCGATGCCTTGATTTTCGATGTTGTTGAAAGTGCTGCGTTTCAAGTCCTGCACCAGATGGGGCGGCACCTGAAACATACGGCAGATCTCCTCCACGTCAAATTCACGAGTCGACAAAAACTGCGAATCTTCGGGCGGAAGTGAGATCGGTTTGTAGGACATGCCCTCCTCTAAAACTGCAATGCGATGAGCATTTCTTGCACCGCCGTAAACTCGTGACCAATTCTCCCTGATCTTCTCAGGATTTTTGAGAACCCCCGGATGCTCCAGAACTCCGGCAGGCTGCGCGCCGTTTTTGAAGAAAGCATTGCCGTATCGCTCCACTGCCATTGCCGAACCCAGCGCATTTTTCATCATGGCAATGGGCGAAAATCCCACCAGTCCGTTGAATCCCAAACCCGGAATGTGAAGAATTTCATCACGCTGAAAAATGATGTCCTTGTCATGCTCGCCGGGCTTTTCGTCTGTGTAAGCGTGGTAAGTGTAGAATAGGTTTCCATTTTTGTCACGGTCGATCTCCACATTCTCCGGCAGCAGCGGATACAGCCCTAAAATGCCGTTTTTGCCGTCCCGGACGATCTGCGCATAGGCGTTACCCCACAGCAATAAATGGCACATCAGAGCCTCCCAGAATGAAAAGGAACTCATTTCGGGATTGGGCTGACGATACAAAATTTTATATAGCGGATGATCGAACGCTAACTCCTTATCCTCGCCCTTGCCGGTGTATCTGTAGAGGTGCAGGGGAAGTCCTGCGATCGTATTTGAGAGCAGTCTGACGCAGGCATAAACGGTTACGATCTGCATTGCAGTTCGCTCGTCCACACGCTCACCGCTGTGCGTCATGCCGAAAACAAACAGATTACCCGAATCACGGACATTGTCCGAAATATCGGGGATTTTCGGCGCGTCTCTCGGCTTTCCGAATCCAAGCCAACTCATAAATCCCATATTATCGCCCTCCTTAAATAATGACCAGATCATGGTCGGGATCATCATAAACGCTGCCCTGCATCTCATGACGGATACAGCGATCAAGCGCCATGATCCATGCCACAATGCCGTCTATTTTTTCAGTGGATTTTTTCTTGCTCGGCTTGATATTTTCCGCCGCATCAATTTCCGCAACAACATTTCCAGCCATCCACCGCAAAACAGGATTGCCGCCGTGAATAAATTTTCCCTCTAACAGCAGCTTGTACAGCTCTTTCATCGGCGGCGACATATCTTTGAAGCCCATTCCCATAGGAACAACGGTAAATCCATCGCCTTGTAAATCGGTAATTAGCTGTGTGGCATTCCAGCGGTCTGCTGCGATTTCTTTGATGTTATAGATCTCATGCAGTTGGTTGACCGTTTTTCGCACGAAGTTATAGTCCACAACATTGCCCTCTGTGATGTGGAAAAGTCCCATTCGCTCCCACACATCGTAGGGAACGTGATCTCTGCGGACACGTAGGTTGAGCGTATCCCTCGGCAGCCAGAAATGAGGAACAACGATGTATTTATCACCCTCGTGGAGAGGTGGAAACACCAGTACAAAAGCGGTTATGTCACTTGTGCTGGAAAGATCAAGTCCTGCATAGCACTCTCGCCCACGGAGCAATTCCAAATCAATCGGAATATTTCCTTTGTCGTAAATATGCTCCGGAATCCATGCAACTGAACTGCCAACCCATTGATCAAGACGAAGCTGACGGAATACATTTTCTTCCGCCGGATTTGTGAGTGCCTCACGGTGCGCATCCCGCACACGGTCAATTGTGATAGTATGACCCAGCGAGGGATTTGCTTTGTACCACGATTCTTCTGCGTTCCAGTCGTCGCCGTCATCAAGCCCATAAATAACCGGATAAAAAGACGGATCAATGCGCCGTCCTTTCAGAATATCCTGCGCTTTTGTGTGGTACTCGAAGCAGATAGAATTCCTGTCAGTTCCGGCAGTTGTGATAAGAAAGTACAGCGGTTGAGTACGTGCATCGCCGGAACCTTTTGTGAGAACATCCACTAAATTTCGATTAGGCTGCACATGAAGCTCATCCAAAACAAGCCCAGATACATTCAGACCGTGCTTTGTTCCGACTTCCGCCGATAAAACCTGATAAAATCCCACATTGCTGTAGTTCACAAGCCGCTTTGTTGCCGCCATAATTTTGGAGCGTTTCAGGAGCGCAGGCGTTAATTCTACCATTCGCTTTGCAACCTCAAACACGATAGAAGCCTGCTGACGGTCTGCTGCCGCACCGTATACCTCGGCGGATGGCTCGTTGTCGGCGTAAAGCAGATACAGCGCTATCGCTGCGGCAAGCTCACTGTTGTGCGTAGGTATCATTGAAGTACCTGCGAGATATTGATGACTTGGGCTGTCCACCTGAATGCACTGCATCTTCACAGGATAATCCAAAGGTTGAATATCCAGCAGATAATGATAGCAGGAACGTGTATCTCTTGTCCTCATGCGTGATCTTACACCTTTTCTTATCAGTCTTGTTGTTGGCTGATTATCGAAAGTGGTGAAACGAATGATATACAGTATTTCGCCGGTAGGCCAACCATGCCGCGTAGAAGGTTCGCATTTGACTGCGTTTTTGATTCCGAGTGACCACAGCAGTTCTCGGACAGATAGCGCAAGATCCTGCAATGTGGTAACATATACACTTTGACCCTTACGCTCACCTATGCAGCCATCTGAATCCATTAACCCCTGTAGGAGCGTCCATCGCTGAGGTTCTGATGCTCTCAGATACTCAGGTCTGATTCTCTTTTCACGAAATGAATCCAGCAATATTGGTTTCAGCTCATTGTATTTTACAATTTCGCTGCCGCCGCATTTCTGCGGATAACGATTGTGTGGCTTATACGGGATAAACGATATTACATCATCAACATCCTCCGTTCTTATCGTGATCTCCGGCTTCATTGCATTGCCGTTTCCGAGCCAGTAGCCATAAAGGTATGGATCAACGGGAAGGTCAGCCTTTGTTGTTTGAAGCACACCACAAACAGGGATTCTGATAAGTGAATCTCTGAATGCCTGCGGTCTGTCAGAAAACCGTTCCCTATATTCCGTCGTTCGGCGATATATTTCACCCGTTGTCCACAGGACATCTCTGCGTTTTCCGTAAATATACTGGCAATTCCACAAATGCCGTTCTCCTGCAATGATCGAACTGCCGTCCTTGAAAGTCAACTTATACGCTTGTTCCGTATCATCTACAGGGCTTTTCGCAATGACATGACACGGCTTACCGTTTTCGTCAAATACAGTATCACCGACTTTCAGGTCACCCATATTGGTGAATCCCTGCGGAGTCGGGATAGGTGTATCCAATGCAAGCTGTTTTCCATTTTTCTTAGGGATCTCGACATACACCGTCCGAAACTGCCGTGTATCATCCTCCTTGACGATACCGAAAATATCCCGTATGATCTGCTCCTGCCAAGGCAGCAGCCAGAACGGTTTACCCGCCCAGCGACCTTTGGTATGGCAGAGGTTTTCGATAAAACGAACAGCCCTGTCTGCCTTTTCTGCATCGTAGTGCGAATCCGGCAGCATGAAGCGTGAGGGATTGTAGTCTGTCAGCTTCGGATAATTTTTCGGTCTTTCTCTTGCTTTTGCGGTTCTCGCCATTATCCACCTCCGAGCAGTTTTTCCATATCATCGGAAGCGTCCTTCATCTCCGCACCGGCAGTGATACGGCTTCTTGCCGCCGGTGTCAGTCCGAACTGCTCTGCGATCTTATTCATGATTTTCAGATAAGTTTGTGCGATGGATACCTGCGGAACTTGCTGCCAGTAGCCGGATTTCGTTTTGACGATAGTGCCGTGCTGCGTCATGAATTCCTCGGCTTCCTTCCAACGGGCATATGCCTGACAATAGGACGCAAATGCCGCCTGATCGACCTCGGTCAGAACGCCGATCTGTTCAAGCTGCTTTGACAGCCTGCGCCATTCCTTTTTTGCTTCGGGTTCAAGCCATTTCGGGCAGGGCGGGGCTTTTTTTACTGGCTTCGGCTCGGATGCATTTAGTTGTCGCTTGCCCGGATTGCCTTCCAGTTCTTTCATGGCGGTAGGTTTGGGTTTTCTTCCTCTCACAGCCACACGGCATCATTCCTTTCATGAGATTTTTAGAATAAAAAAAGACCTGAAAAATCAGGTCTGAAACGTTATTTTTGAACGCCCCTTAGGGCGATTTTTTTAATTGAGATTGCTCTTCCATTGTAATGTATTTTACCATAAAAAAGCAAGGATAGCAAGTCATTTTGGAATCATAATCTACACAAAGATAAGCCGAAAAATCGGCAGGAATTGTACTGCCGGAGGAAACGAAAAACGGCAGTACGAGAGACAGCCCCGAAGGGCTGCCGTGATTTTCGGCGGTCTGGTTACTTGCTGTTTTTGCCCAGTTGGTAGGCTCTTTCGAGCATTCTCTGGAGCGCTGTCACGCTGATCTCTTTGAAATCATCCTCATCGTTGTCACGTGCGTCAAGTCCTCCTCTTATCTCGATGCTGTAGCTTTCTTCCATTGCGATTTTCTCCAGTGCCTTCTCGATGTTCTTGTTCATTTTCGTGTCCTCCAAAAATTTATTCGCTTGGGTTTCCCCCTTGCGTTATACACAGTATACCGTCTTTTGAGGATAATAGCAAGCGGCTAAAAGTACAGAAAAATCGGGGAAAATCAGCTCATTTTATTGTGTGATATACACCATTGAAAGAAAGCGGAAAAGGGGCATTTTTCAGCCCCATTGCCTTAGTCGTTCAGGTGATCGAAGCACCATTTCATTGCATCGCCGCCGTCATCAAAGGGTGTCGGTGCGGTCGTTCTAAGGTTCAGACGGCATTCGATGTAGGAAAGACCAGTCTCTTCCTCCGTTTCGATGAATTCGTAAATGGCGGCTTCAAATCCTCTGTGGGTCAACCCTGCCACCAGAACTTTGTCGCCGTATTTCAGCACCGCACCCTGCGTGCTGCATCCGTTGCTCCAAAGGTGCTCCATTGTTGTAACCTGTTCCCATTTCATAATTGTTTCCTCCTGAAATTTGTTTTTTGGTAGGCTTCTTGCCTTCCGTTGTGTAGTATATTACCATAGTTTTCTACACTTATCAAGCGGCTAAAATCAACGAAATATCGTGAAAAAAAGACTCCATAATTGTGTAGTTTATGCCTTGCCACAACAGCCCCACAAATGCGCCGTGTGCCGCCGTTTTGCAAAAGGGATAACTTTGCGGAGAAAATTAAAACAGCAAACGTGAGCAAACGTGGCGGCTCTGGTGGGCGATAATCAGGGGCGGCAGTTCCGCCCCTTGGCTCGTTGCTTCAGCTCAGTTTCATGCGGGAATAATTTTCTTTCCCCCTGTGGTGAAGTCGGTGTAGTTTGCCCTGACCTCGGTCAGTCCGTTCATGCAGAATCCCTGCTTTTCAAAGGCTGCGAGGGTTTCAATCAGGCTGCTGAAGGTGCTTGAAATCGTAAATTCCGTAATGCCCTGTGCCTTGAAAAATTCGCTGATTGGCTCAATGTCCTGTGTCCAGATAACCTCGGAGAAGTCAATCAGCTCGTTACCGCTGTCCTTCTGCTGTCTGTAGGCTGCGAAAAGCGTAGGGTTTATGTTGTTCTCCTTGAAGAACTCGTTTCCCTCAGTCATTGCCTTTTCAAAAAGTTCAATTGTTTTCATGTGATTTTCCTCCAAATTCGTTTTTTCGGTGCGGTTCTCCGCTGCCGTTGTGTGTATATTACCATAGTTTTTTACACTTATCAAGCGGCTAAAATCAATGAAATATCGAGGAAAAACAGACATCATAATTGTGTAGTTTATGCCTTGCCACAACAGCCACACAAACGTGCCGTGTGCCGCCGTTCTGCGTATGGGGTAACTTTGCGAGGAAAATCAGAACGGCGAACGTGCGGCAACGTGGCGGCTCAGTGGCGATTATTCAGCGTAATTTCGATGAATGATGCTGATAATTTTCTCCTGTTCCTCAGTGGAAACTCCGATGGCATCAAGTGCTTCACGGGTTGAGCAATCAGTACAAATTAGGGCTTCGTTATCCACTCTGGAAAGTGCAGGATGCTCCGTGTAGCTGCATCCACATTTCGGGCAGAATCTCGGTTCTCTGATATCACTTTTTATCTCTCGCACCCCTTTCGCTGATATCAAATGCAAGCCTCAAATGTTTCAAATGGAAACCGAAATCACGGTAACCCTGAACGCAGGTTCTGATGTAGGAACTGCTCGGAATTCCTATCGGTCTTTCCTCGTGCATGATGTACACAAAAGCCTTGATTTTTCGGCGGTTTACGGTGACTTCCATTTCCGTTTTGTAGTAGAAATTCGGGCAGCCCTCGTAGACATCAAGGCGGCGTTCATCGGCTTCCGAAACCTCCCAGACAGCAACGGGAACTTTGGATTTTTCAGCCTTTTCAATGGTGAGGTAAGAGCCTGTTTTCGAGCCTTTGAACAGCAGTTCGTAGCCCTTGATGAATGTCGTGCCGATAGGCTTTGCATCGGGGCAGCGGTACTTCATCTGCTGAATGTTAAGGTTTGAACCGTAGGCAAGATAATATTTTTTCATCGTGATACTTCCTTTCCGAAAGGAATACCCTTTCACCACCCTAAGCCGCCCGTAGGCGGCATTTTAAGGTTGCAAAAGGCTGTCCCTTTGCGTTATGTTCCGTATCTCCATGCGGCATTGCCGTCGAGGTTTTTTGTAAGAAAATCCCTTGCCGTAGCGAATTCCTCGCCAACCATGCCAAGCCGTATCAGCCAAGTCCGCATTGCGAATTTCGGATTTTCGGTTTGCTGTGGCTTAGGGCTTGCCGTTCTGACCTCTTTTGCCATTTCAGAAAGTGCAAGGCAAAGCTGAATCCAACTCTTGAGCTGTCCTGCATGAAGTCCGTTTTTCTTGCCATCAGCAGGCTTGTCGAAGTTAAAGCACCTAAATTCGATTGTGGATTTTGTAAATACTGCATGGTAATTCAGCATATGATATCTACTGTCGTTGTAGTGTTGATTTCTGCCGTAGTCTGCGTTGTTTGTCGTGTACCAGATGTCCGCAAGCTGTGCCATTGTGGAAGGCTTTTTCTTGTTGAGCTGTTCTATAAAAGTGGGGTTTACCGTTCGGCAGTAGCGGTTGATTCTGCCTTGGTCTATTTTCAAAGCGTCGGCGATCAGCCTTTCGTGGCTTGCCATGATGTTGGCAAGGTTTCTGAGGCTCTGCGGGGTGTGTCCTTTTGCTCCGATGTGGCAATGAACCCCAGCCCCTATTCCTGCGTGGCTGACTGCTCCTGCCTTGCGAAGTTTTCTCACAAGCTCCTGCAAGATTTCGATGTCCTCGTAGTGAAGTATCGGAGTTACCAGCTCGCACTTTTCGCTGTCGGGACCTGCTATTGAAACATCCCGCTGGAACTTCCATTCTCTGCCCTGCGAATCCCAAGCCGACCAAGTGTAGTAGCCGTTTCTTCTTGCCGTATCCTCAAATCTGCCTGTTCCGAAGAAGTCGGCGGCAACCTGTGCGGCCTTTTTTCTGGTGATGTGGTTCATCTCAATCTCCACTCCGATTGTCTGATTCTTGAGGTTCTCAATCTGGATTCTTGTCTTTTCGTTCATTGTATTTTCCTCCGTAATTTCGGTGTTTTTCAGGGCTTTTTTCCCTTTCGGTAGTAACATATTACCGTCTTTCAGAGGATAAATCAATACCATTACTACACAATCTTTTTGGCTGTATTTCGCCAAAAGTCTGGTGTAAATACACACTTGCAATACTTGCATTTCTATGGTAAAATGTAGTAAAGTGGAGGAGCGTTCTCTATTAAAAATTCGCCCCAAGGGTGTTCAAGAAGCCGATATATGTCTGAACGCCGAACTTCCCGGTAGATTTCGGAGCAGCACTTTTCTTGCTGACTTGAACTCTGTCCCGATCATACCCATCCGCAGCAGAAAACATCGGAATGCGTACTTTAGATTGTCGCTTGTATCGGGCTTGTTGTTGATGTGATTCAAATTTCTTGCAAATTCGCAGAGCATCGAAATAAAGGTGCAGTAGGCATCTGCATCGCCGTCCTGTTCAGCCGTGAACCAAGGGAAATCTACCGATTTTTCGCTGATTTCTATTTCAAGGCTGTCTGTCTGAAATGCCGCCTTGAAAAGTTCCCCCTTGTTTTCAAGAATCCGACGGACTCTGTTCAGCGTTCTTTCATCAAGGGAATCCCGCGGCATCTGAACGGTAAGCTTTGCGTTGTCAGATGCCGCAGAATAGCCCTGCTGTTCCAGCTTTGATAACAGATTGCTGATTTCCTTTTCGTCCGCATCATCGCTGATAATCAGTGTACCGTCTTTGGTGATGGTGTAATGCTCGCCGATGCTGTATGCACAGGTTGGCATATACTGGTATTCGGCAGGAATCCCGATTATTTCGCTGACTGCTCTAACCAGTTTCTTGCGATCTTCACCTGTGAGATTGAATTCGATATTCATGTGATTACCTCCATTTTTTTGCCGTCTCTGCGGCGTTTCCGTAATCACATATTAACTCGTTTTTCCACAGATTGCAAGTGTGACATATGACGAAATATCTGGCAGAAATCTGTTATTATTCTACATGATAACTTTATGTGAATTCGGAAAATAACATAGTATCAGTTCGTTCACAATTTGCTGCATTCGCTGCCCAAACAATACCGGATAGAACGAAAAAAACTATCGGCAATGAAATTCCATTTCCCCACAATTTATACTCCGCACTATCCGTATACGGATCAGCCAGCCATTTTCTGATCTGCTTTTCCGTTTTTGGTTTGCCATTGGGATTTGTGAGGCTGCGCCAAGTTTCCCAGACTTCCGTCCAGAATGCAATTTCATCATCAGAAGGATCGGAAATTGCGAGATCAGAACACCACCAGTCGGGAAAGCCCTGCAATCTTGCACATTCCACCGGAGTTAGCCTGCGGACGATGTATGCCGGTTCTTGATTGGGCGTATCGTTGACAAGCGGAGGATCTTTCCAGTCCGATGCGACCAGTGTATTTGCCTGTTCATGTGCGGCAACGGTGTGATGAGAATTTTTGCTTGTGCTGTAGTGGTCGGCTTCCGGGTGCGCCACAGTTGCAGGACCTCTTGCCACTGCCGTTACAGATACATCTTCGGCAACAGCGAAGTGATTGTCACGGGATATTGTATAGGAGGAATCAGCCGGTGCCGCAACTGCGTGATGATCTGCACAGTTTAAGGTAAAGCACACATCTTTATTAATACCGTCACCCTGCGGGCCGTTTTTATCTGCACGACCTATCATCGAGCCTTGCAGCGAATAAGTCTCCGGCATCATGACAGCTTGCTGATTATCTCCTGCATTGGCTCGGAGCGTACCGGATTTACCGTCGCTGTAGATATGACCGCCGACTCTCGATGCCGCACCGGGTTCGAGAGCGACCACGCATACACCGCCGTGGTTGCTGTCGGGATTGCTTTCGCTTGTATCGAGACAGCGTGAGATTTCTGTAGGATAGCAGTGACCTCTTGCGTTTTTCGTGCCGTCCGATGTGAAACGTACATCGTAGGTTTCTGGCGCAGGTGCAACCACACAGATTCCGCCCTGATTCGATGTGACGCTGTTTCCGCCGCTCTGGTCAAGGGTTCTGCTTGTGGTCGCTTCATAAAAACCGCTGTGCGGGTTGTCCGACATCATCGCATTGGAATGCTTACTGCATACACCGAATGCCTTTATTTCGGGCTGAAATAGCGTCTGGTCGTTGTTTGTTGACAATGTTGATGACTTATCATAAGTGACCTGCGCTCCTTTCCCACCACCCGGTTTACCGCAGCGTATTTTCAGCGTGATTGGTTCAGCCACAAGCGGTACATTGTTGCCGCCTGTCCCGGCTCTGCTGCAAAGTGTCTGGCAGGTGTTATCCTCACGGATCTTCACCCGACCGTCTGTCGGATGATTTTCCACGGAAAGCGCTGCCGGAACAACACCGGCTCTCAAAGTCGGAGATACTTCTTCCTCATAGCCGATACTCCGCGCCTTTGCGCTGTGTTCCGTGGAGAAGCCTGCGGCATGAAGTACCGCCGGATGATTGCCATGGTCTTGCGAGACTAATGCGAGCGACTTGCCTTCGGTGATGCCAACACCGCTGTTGCCTTGTGTATTCAGGCAGTAGGTTCTATCTCCAGCGTCAGACCGCCTGCCTGCCGTTCCAGAGCTTTCTTCAGCACCTCCGGCAGCTCCTTCCCACGAACGGAAGCTCTGCGGAGTATACCCAGACACGCCCTCGGACTTAAATAATACTTCTCCGGCACTTCCGCCAGCAAAATCTGCGACAAGGTAGATTCTTGATCTTCGCTGGGGGACGCCCCAGTATTGAGCGTCGAAAACTCGGTAAGCCACGCTCCATCCGTCTCCCAGATATACGTCCGCTTTCGGCCATCGGTGATTCTTAGGCGGAGGCACCTCGATCCCTTCTTCTTTAACTCCGATAACTGCTTCGAGGACAGCTTTGAAATCATTTCCTCCGTTTGAGGAGAAGGCACCAAGGACATTTTCGTAGATTGCGTATCTTGGATATTTGCCATTTGTAGCATTCCTCATTTCTTTGATGATTCTGATTGCTTGAAAGAACAATCCTGACCGATTGCCGTGAATTCCTGCACGTTTTCCGGCGATAGACAGGTCCTGACAGTTATGAACAACGATACCATCTGCGATATAGCTGTTGTCATCTTGCACAGTCAGATTGTATACAACTTTTGCTTTATGAGTCGGATATACGCTCCGCACTCGATACCAGCCGTGTAAACTGTCTGTCAGATGTTTCCGCCTGCCTTCTTTCGTCACTGCTACAGTATAGTAGTCATGCTGATTTACGATCCTACCTTCGATTTTCTTTGTTTTATCGACTACGCTCTTAAAAACAGTTGTTGAGTATCCCAGACCTTCTGCAAGAAGGCGGACACTTTCTGCAAGAGCTTTGCTGATAGTTGAGATTCTGTGACAGTTATCTTTTCCGGCAACGGGACTTCCGTCAGAATCAATGATACCTTTCAGCAAGCTCTGTTTATAGGAGAACGGCATACCAAACGCCCATCCGGGCATTCTTTTGCCTGATGCATACTCACCAAAATTATCTGTCAGCCATTCAGCAAAAACCTGTGAGACAAATGATACCTTGACTATACTTTTTTCATGGCAGACCGTATACCTCTTGGTAACTGTACGAACTGTACTGATCAGTTCGTTTTCTTTATCGAGAGAATCACACAGATATATTTTACCGTAAGTTTCTCCTGCAGGACGACCTGATCGCTGACCGTTGCATACCCATCCGTCACCGAGCCATCTGCCAACAAAATAGAACAAGCTGTCTGACAGTTCTGGCATGGTTTTCTGTCGCCATGAGCCTGAATACACAGGCGAGGCAATAGGCAGACTATCGATATGATGTGGAACTGCCCACAGTCTACCTTTCATCTGCTCTGCCGCTACCCACTCTTTTTTATCAGTCAACAGTGTGTAATTTCCTCGTTTTCCATTTCCAAGCTGGGGAAAAAACTTTTTTTCACCGCTGCTGTAAATCGGATGGTTTTTTGTGCATTCCAAGCCATAGTGGTTACCCTTTAGTAGAACAGTCTCTCCGTATTTTGCACCGGCAGCAGTTACGGTTTTCCATCTCCCCTTATGTGTGAGAACCTTCATACCAACTGTAACTTCTTCAATTGGCATATACCCTTCATCAGTCAGTACAAGAGTACCCTCTGGAAAACATGGACTGCCGAACGTGATGATATCCACCGGTGGCAACTCTGTGCCGCTGAGTTTGGATACATCGCCGTAGTGCTTTACGCCCGGCAGTCGTTTGTGCGTGACTAGAATTGGAAAAGGTTCAATTTCTGATGCGAAAATCGGCTCTATTCCGGCAAGAATGCCGCCAAGTGGAAATCCGCCCGAGCCGTCAAACAGGCTGCCAAGCGTCAGTTTATTCTGTTCCATTTTACCTCCAAACTCAGACGTACTCAATACGCCTGTTATTTTTCTGAAATACCAGAAAGTAACTATGATACTTTCGGCTATGTTTTTGATTTCTTTGCCAACCGGCTACCAGACGGCTTTTTGCAAGCAAGATAAACAAGTCTTTTGGGTAAAAGCCTATCCGTACCGCCTCGTTTATGATATACACATGACTCATATACTGCTTGCCGCTGCTGACCTTATCCTGACACTTGAAGATCAGAATGCCGTCCGGTTTCAGTACTCTGTACGCTTCCGCAAGCATCTCCTCATAACACCGATGCAGACTCTTCTCATCAGGATATACACCGAAACGTCTGTTGATGATATTGCCTTTACCGCTTCTCAGTGATTTCCCCTTTGTCGCTAAAAACGGCGGATCGAGCATCATGCAGGAAATACTGCTGTCTGCAAGCGGAAGATTTCGGGCATCTGCTTGTACTACATCGCTCCGCTGCGGAGAAATATCAAATCGGTACAGCGGAATAGCAATGCCTGTTCCGTTGTAGAAAGCCCCAGTGCTGAAAGTCGGATCACAGTCGATCTTTCCCTCCGGCACATGGAGTTTTAGAATGTTGCGAAGGATCTCGCCTTGGTCGTAGCCGATACTTTTTATAAGATCACTCATCGGCTGCATTCCTGCACAGATCGATAAAATCTTTCCTGATCTGCTCCTTGAACTGCATACAAACCGTGGGGATTTCATGGGAATAGATCGGTCTGCCGATAAGTCCCGACAGATAGTCGTACAGATATTTAAGATCACTGCCTTGCAGCATGGAAATATCTGTGTAAGCGGTTATGACCGCACATTCACGCTTCGTCATGGTTCTGCTCGATCAGCGGCAGTATGCCGTTTTCCTTCAGCAGCTCGTAAAGGAAAATCCTGCCCCGTTGCGTCCAGTAAGTATGCGATTTTGCGTGCTGACCGCCGTCAGTTCCGATAAATGTGGTCGTTTTGGATTTGACATAGCCCTTACCCGCATATTTCTGATACAGCAGCCAAACCTCGCCCTGCTTGTACTGAATACCATGCTCGTGCAGCCACTTGTTCAGCCAGACAGCCGATTTGCCATAGTCTTTAGCAATGGAGTTTACAGTAACAAGTTCTTTGCAGTTCAGCACAATATCGCAGTAGCTTACTTTCGGCTGCATTTCCTCGATCAGTTTTTCCTGCACAACACTCTTTTCAAGCAGTTGACTGTTCTGCTCCATGATAAGCTCCAATCGCTGATTCGCAAACTGCAAGGCTCGCGCCATGACAGCTTCCGGGCTGTTCCACTGCTGCTCGATGCGCAGAAAATATTCACGGCATCTCTTGCCGATTTCTGTCCGCTGAATCATGCACAGCTCTTTTGCCATGTCGATAGTGAGTTGGTGGTCGGTTGTTTCCTGATGATTCTGGGGGTGTACAAATTTGTACGGGGTATAGTCGATGTTTTCTGTAAACCCATATTCGCACATTCTCGGAAACCATATTCTGTACGGTGTTTCTATTTCGAGAGCCTTGTGCAGCTCACGACCGCTGACTGTCGGTTTTTCATTGTCATAACTGACAACGATTGCAATTTCATTCATTTTCATTCCCTCCGCTGTTCTCTGCAAGCATCTGCTTACAGGCTTTTGTGTAAAATTCCTTGCTTACTTCAAATCCGTAGCTATGCCGCCCCAGTTCTCTTGCGGCTCTGAGTGCAGAGCCTGAACCGGCGCAGGGATCGATCACCACGTCACCCGGATCGGTGAATATTTCGATCAGGCGTTTCAGCACAGTGATCGGTTTCTGGCTTGGATGTATTTTCGGGATCTCTTTGCCGTCACGCTCCCAATTGAAGTGGTCGAGGATCATGTGCCGCTTACCGTCCGCGTCGGTATTTCGGAACTTCGGCAGTTTATTCCGATAGAGAACAAGGGCATATTCTGTTGCTCCAACGATTCGCATATTTGCCTTTAGCACCTGCGGTGAACTTTTCTTTGTGAACACCAAAAACTGATATTTTTTGAAGCCGTATTTTTCAGCTTGATTCAATATCAAGGGTATCTGCTGAAATGCACAGAAAACTATCATACAGGGAGCGTCCTTTTCGCCTTTGGACGGCTCTTTTTTGAGCAGTCGGGACGCAAAGTGCATGAATTCCGCAATATTAAAGCTGTAATCCGTATTGAACGCCGCTTTGTGTGCTTTTTCACTTTCGCCGTTTTGATTGTCGCCGTCCACATACCACTCAGGACGGCTTGCGTAGAAATCAGTTCCAATGTTGTACGGAATATCCGCAATGATGAGTTGTGCAGGAGCTAAATTGTATCGGCGGTGATTTTGAAAATTATCGTGATACAATTCACATTTTACATCATTCATTAACACCCTCCAATCTCTTTTTCAGCTCTTTGCGGAACTCCTTAGTGCCGCGCTGTTTTCCGCAGTTCTGCCACTCTTTTTCAAAATCAAAGCGCACCTCAAGCTGCCGGACTGACCATCCGGGCTTGAAAGTGCGCCATGTTTTATTGTCCCATTCTCTGAGCTGTTTCCAGAGATCGGGGAAGTCATAATAGAGAATCCGCAGTTCCGATAACGGCTGCAGGGGACAGCACCAACAGGATACACGTCCGAATTTTTCATACAGTCCGCCCCAGTCGTAGCCGTGCTCTTTGCAGTAAGCAAGACAGTCTGCTTCGGTCATGCCCCATTCTACAAGCGGCAGGCGGACGTTGGGACGGCTGTTACATTTGTGAGTGATACGCTCCGTTTCGTCAGCGGCAATGCCGATGTATTCGATCACATCGTACTTCTTTTTCAGCTCACGGAGATATTTCTCACGAGGTACTGTTTTCAGAAGATTGGTACACCACCGCATCAGCGGACCTGCCCAGCTAAATCCGGTCTTGCCTTGCAATTCCGGCTTTTTACGCTTGATGGACTTGTCGAACATAAGGTATTCATAACTGTAATCGCTCTTAACAGTTGTTATCTTTATGCCTGTATTTTCCTCGACTTTGTGCATATGCTCATAAAGCTGTGAAAATTCCAGACCGGTATCACAAAATAATACCACATCAATCTGCATACCAAGTTCCAGCATTTTAAGAAGCATGGCTGTTGAGTCCTTACCTCCACTAAAGCTGACTACATGAAGTATAGGTTTCTGCTCATTCATTGACATCACCGTCCTGCGGCATTTCTGCAAGGGCTTCCTCGTAGGTCAACTTCTGACCGTCACGAATGACATATACATCAGCTACAGTCTGTTTTTCCTCGCACCAACTGCGGAAACGATTAACAATGACATCCACAAATTTAGGATCAAGCTCGATACCCCGGCAAATGCGGTCGGTTTCACAGCAGGCGATCAGCGTTGAGCCGCTTCCGAGGAACGGGTCGAGGACGACGCCGTTTGTCATGGTGCTGTTTTTGATTGGATATGCCATGAGTGTGATCGGCTTTGTAGTCGGGTGATCCGGGCTGCTCTTGGGCTTGTCGTATTCCCAGACAGTAGTCTGCTTTCGATCGGAATACCACTGGTGCTTGCCTTTCTGCTTCCAGCCGAACAGGCACGGTTCATGGATCCACTGATACGGACTCCTGCCGAGAACCAGTGAATTCTTCTTCCAGATACAGCAGCCGGAAAGCTGGAATCCTGCGTCCTTGAAAGCCTTTCGGAAGTTCAGCCCCTCGGTATCGGCGTGCCACACATAAATGCTACCGTCATCGGCAAGACTCTCGTGCATACATTTATAGGCGGCAAGCAGGAAATTATAGAAATCGCCGTCGCTCATGTTGTCGTTCATGATCTTACCGGCAGTCTCCTCAACGTCCACATTGTAAGGCGGATCAGTCAGGACGAGATTTGCTTTTTGCCCGTTCATCAGTTTTGTGTATGTCTCCGCAACAGTGCTGTCGCCGCAGATAACACGATGCCGTCCCAGATACCATATGTCGCCGGGCTTGGAGAAGGTCGGCTTTTTCAGTTCCTCGTCAACGTCAAATCCGTCCTCTTTGACCTGCTTGTCATGCACCTGATTGAAAAGCTGTTCGATCTCCGGCGGATCAAATCCGGTCTTGCCGAGGTCAAAATTACTGTTCTGGATATCTTCAAGCAGTTCAGCCAACATGTTTTCATCCCATGCTCCCGTGATCTTGTTAAGCGCAATATTCAGCGCTTTTTCGCGGACTTTATCTACATCGACCACCGCACAGGGCACATCAGTGTAGCCGAGTGCCATCGCCACTGATAATCTTTGATGTCCTCCTATGATGGTCATGTCCGCATTGACAACAAGCGGATCGGCAAATCCGAATTCCTCGATGCTGTTTTTGATTTTTTCGTATTCCTTGTCGCCGGGCTTCAGCTTTTTTCTTGGATTGTATTCCGCAGGCTTCAGCTCCGAGACAGGAATCATTCGCAGTTCTGCTGTTTTCATCTCATACCTCCATTTTTCAATTTAATGATCCGCTGATTCCTGCTTCCCCGAAAAGCAAGTGAGATGTCTTTCTGCTCCAAGAGAAACGGACCGTCTACCAGTACATCTATATACTGCAAGATTTCATCGCTTTGCAGCAGCTCGTAAGTGTATCCGCTGTACAGCCAGATATCTTTCTCCGACAATTTCTCACGGACTCGTTTCAGAAACGGAATCAATACTTTTTTATTTTCTTCTTCACACGGCTCACCGCCGAGAACAGAAAGTCCCTGAATCCATGAAGGACGCAGGGCTTCAATGATCTCATTTTCTGTTTCTATCGTGAACGGCTGACCGTAGGAAAAATCCCACGCTTCGGGGTTATGGCAGCCGACACAGTGATTCCGACAGCCGGAGACAAATAACGATACACGCACACCCTCACCGTTGGCGATATCCGTTTTCTTCAAACCACAGTAATTCACAGGTGCATCACCCGATCCTTGATTTCAGCGGTTCTGCCCTGATTCCAGTATTGCGTGCCGAGATAGCCGCAGGTTCGCCGACATACATTCATTGTCCGCTGGTCACGATTTCCGCAGTTGGGACACTTCCATATCAGCTTGCCGTCCTCCTCAACAATGCCGATTTCGCCGTCAAATCCGCAGGCTTGACAGTAATCTGATTTCGTGTTCAGCTCGGCATACATTATATTCTCATAGATAAATTCCATGACCGACAGTACCGCAGGGATATTGTTTTGGAGATTCGGAACCTCCACATAGCTTATCGCACCGCCGGGAGATAATTCCTGAAATTCCGCTTCAAATTTCAGCTTGCTGAACGCATCGATCGGCTCAGTCACATGAACATGATAGCTGTTGGTGATGTAGCTTTTGTCCGTTACATGAGGAATGATACCGAATCGCCGCTGTAAGCACTGTGCAAATTTGTAGGTGACGCTTTCCATTGGCGTGCCATACAGCGAGAAACTGATGCCGGTTTTCTCACGCCAACTCTTGCACTTATCGTTCAGAAATCGCATTACAGCAAGTGCAAATTCTTTTCCCTTCGGCTCTGTATGGGAGCGGCCTTTCATGCGGTAGGTCATTTCTGCGATTCCGGCATAGCCGAGTGAGATCGTACTGTAATTGTGATACAGCAGATCATCAATGACTTCACCATTTCCGAGTCGGGCAAGCGCACCGTTCTGCCATAAAATCGGAGCAACATCGGACGGCGTATCTTTCAGACGGTTGTGGCGACACATCAGAGCCTTAAAACACAGTTCACAGCGTTCATCGAGTAGCTGCCAGAACTTGTCTTCATCACCGCCGGAAGAGCAAGCGACATCAACAAGGTTTATCGTGGTAACGCCATGATTGAATCTGCCGTAATACTTGTGTTCATCAGACGGCGTGAGGAATGATCGGCAGCCCATGCAGGCGTACACATCACCTTTCAGCTTTTTCATAACTTTGGCGGAGATATAGTCGGGAACCATTCTTTTTGCTGTACATCTTGCCGCAAGTTCTGTCAAATAGTAATATTTTGATTCCGAAGAAATATTGTCCTCATCGAGAACATAGATCAGCTTCGGAAAAGCCGGTGTGATCCACACGCCTTTCTCGTTCTTGACACCTTCAATGCGTTGGAGCAGAGTCTCCTCGATAATCATTGCAAGGTCATCGCGGGTCTGTCCTTCCGGAACTTCATCGAGATACATGAATACCGTCACGAAAGGCGTTTGTCCATTGGTCGTGAGCAGTGTATTTATCTGATACTGAATGGTCTGCACCCCACGCTTGACTTCCCGGTGCACACGCTTTTCCACGATATGATCCAGTTCTTCGTCACTCAGCTTACATCCGCAATCGCAGTTTACATCCTCGAATATCTCTGCTCTGATTTTTTGTCGGCTGATATCCACAAAAGGAGCAAGGTGTGCAAGAGAAATTGTCTGCCCGCCATACTGGTTTGATGCCACCTGCGCAATGATCTGCGTTGCGATATTGCAGGCAGTGGAAAAGCTGTGCGGCTTTTCGATCATCGTGCCGGATACCACCGTACCGTTCTGGAGCATATCTTCCAGATTGACAAGGCAGCAGTTCCCAGTCACAATACCACCATCCAATGTGAAACTATGCGTTACTGGTTCCTCAACACAGTAGCAGAGCATTTTGGAACGATGATTATAGGATTCGATAGATTTTACTTTCCACATTTGATTAACGGGATTATATTTTACAAAATGGTATGTGGTTAGCTTGTGATTATCTTTGTACAGTGTATCTCGAACGGTTGTGCTTCTACTCGAAATGTAGAATCCCGCTATGCCTGAAGTTTCCTCAATGAATTCCATTATACGTTCATCGCATGTTGATGCACGATTTGAGTTAATCGCACCATCGGCTGCATAATATCCCTTAAAAGCTAATGCCTTTAGGTGAACAGGCATAAACCGCCATCCCTTACCATTCAAAAAATCCTGTTTCAGCTTTCCACGAAGTCGCATTAAATGGTCACCGTTTTCTCTAATCTGATATGATGAAAAACCCGCCATGTCGAAAATCCATTTGTAGACATTTTTTCTTCCGCATAGGCGCACCTGTGTCTGTCCGCACCATCCTTCTTGAGAATGATCGCAGCCGTCTCCGACAATGAAACCAATACAGAAAGCAAATGCCTCTTCGTAGCTGTTTATCGTATATCCGGTTGAATCTTTAAGTCCGATTAGAACATCGCCAACTTTTAGTGATGTTGTAACCGTGCCGTCCTTTAGTAGCCATCTGTGGTCTGCTGTGCATACTACTGTTCTTTCCATACGGCAGTTTTGAAGAGTTACTTTCTGCATTTTTCTCTTTCCGTATGTGTGAATGGTAGCAAGTCTGAGATCTCCATTCAAATCTTTAACATATACAGAGTCACCATCATGAAACTCCTTGAACTGTCGTATACCTCTATCGGTTATGAAACGAGTGGCTCCACTAAAGCAGTTGTGCATCGGTTCTGCGATGTAGTCCAGATCGTGTAAATGAATGATACCATCATCATGGGCAGAGATAATATCCTCCGGAAAGAGAAATCGACGGCAGATGTCTCTGCTGACCTCACCCGCCATATAGTCCCGGAGTGTGCTGTTGATGATCGGGTTCTTGTTGGCGTTTTCCTGTTTGGCTTCCTCATTATTGCGTTCGAGCAGGCTCAGGATCTTTCCGTCCGTGGTATTCATCCTGCGCTGCTGTTCATGCAGCAGTCTGTATTCGCTGTAATGGCGTGCAAGTTTGTACGCTTCGGCATTGTCAAGTTCATCGAGTACCATGTCCTGGACTTCTTCGACATGGACAGGTCTTGCAAGGGCTTCACACCGCTTTTCTACATTCCCGACAATAAAGCCGATAACAGTATCGCTGATTTTATCATCAACCTCTGCATTCGCCGCTGTAATTGCGGCTCTTATCTTTTCGCAGTCATAGGGAACTTCACATCCGTTCCGTTTGATAATTCTCAATTTATCATCTCCCTCTCTGCTTCATCAAGTAGTTGCGCACAAGTCTTGCTCTCATACTTCCTGCATTGCTGTTCAAGTACAGCCAGCACATATTCAACTTCAGAGTCTGTCAGCTCGATGCCGTACATATCCTCGTTATCATCGGAATCGGAATTGACAACAATGAAGGTGATGCTGCTGTCAAGCTGTACATCTACACTTTCGTTCGGCAGTTTTGATATGCCAATGTAGAAGTCATAGAAACCGTCAGTGTCTACATCATCGGTCCTGCCGTCTCTCGGGTGCATGGGCTTGTATCCCTTTTCAAGGCGGATACAGTCAGCGACCTCGACAAGTGCGTCCGTTGCTATGAGCTGAAATTCCACAGTTGGAATGCGGCATGGGTAAGTATCATATACCTCATCAGTGCCGTACATGATCTCAGCACCGCTGTCGAGGTGTATTGCTTCACGGATGAAGTTTTCTGTAAGAGTCATGTGCCTTTCTCCTATTCTTTCTCCTAATGAATTTGTTTTTTCCTATTTCTGACCCGATTTTAGGAGAAAGTCAATGTAGCGGTTGATATACCAGATTGCCTTGCGAAGGTCCTCTGAGGTCTTGTTCTTATCTTTCCTACCTGCGCGGCAGATATATTTTATCGCGTTCGCAAGGTGGAAAGGTAAGTCCCACGCTTCGAGGAAGTCGATGACCTCGATGCCGCCGGCGGTATAGTGGGCAGGGTGATTGATCTCATCGTTTGTCTTCGGTGCAATAACCGCCCCCGCTGTTCTGCTGTTACTTGTTTCCATGTGTATCTCCCTCCTGTATTGGACACCAGCCGTCATACGGACAGTGACCGCAGTCGTTATAGTGGCATTTGCCATCAGACTTGATGATTGATGTTATCCAGATCGCATGAATCAGGATAACGAGCATCATGTATGTCAGGCATAAGGCTGCAATGTGCATAGTCAGTCCTCCATTTCTTTTTCAGGGGCTTCCGATTTCTTCATAACGCAGTATTTTGTACGACAGCTTCCGGAACAGAAGCGTCTGCGTCTGCCAGTTGTCGGCTGCTGAAGTTTTCTGCCGCAGAAGATACAGTGGTTATTCTGTTCACACCAGATGGGGTAATTCAGTTTCACAAGGTCAGCGGAACCAGAAAGACCGTGAGCCTTGCAGAAGAGCTGCACCTGATTGATTTTAAGTCCGAGAGCCTTTGCAATAGCTCTGTATCCGATGCCCTGCATACGCATTGCCCGCACCTGTAATTTTTGAGATTCGGTCAACTGTATCACCTCAAAACTGTCGATGTTATGCGGTTAGCGGTATCCACAAGGGGCTCCGCCAAGACTGCAAGGAAAAATGCGGTTAAGTGCTAAAAAAGTGCCGTTTTTATTGTTTTTTGCGTGAAAAACCACCTTTTTTTCGTACTGAAAATTAACGAAACGCATGCTGTTTAACAGTGTGTAGTTTTCCACGGTGATAATGGGAAAGGTGCGGAAATTCTACATTTCTGCTGGTGTTGCAAATCGGAAACTCCCACCATTAGCAGGATCCCATGCCCCGGGATCCTTCAAATTTGCGAATTTTCACACGAGAGGGGGCGACGGTCTTCTGTTGCAAAAACCGTAGAGATTTCGACCCGCCCCCGGAGGTGTGCCCCAGCCCCCAGCCCCGTCCCATAGGTACACCCCTGAGCCAAGTCTGAATCGCAGAGTAGGCCGGTGAGCCGCATTCAGTACTTGTACTCAGGGGTGTGATCCTCGTTTCGGGTCTTGATGCTGTGATGACGGTGGCAGAGGCTCTGCCAATTGCTCTGATCCCAGAAGAGAACACTGTCTCCTCGATGCGGCTTGATGTGGTCGACATCAGTCGCCTTGACGTACCTCCCTTGCTTCAGGCACTCCACACACAGCGGATGGGTCTCAAGGTAACGCTTTCGGGCTTTGTTCCATGCAGTGCCATATCCTCGGCTTCCTGCAGAGCGTGTCTCCTCCGGGTGGAGCGAACGGTGCTTGTTACAGTACTTCGTGCCGTAAGGAACGAGAGCCGCACAGCCGGGATGTCGGCATGGGGTATTTGGTCTCTTAGGCATTGGCTTCACCTCCCGTGATAGCATCATTAAAGGCCTCTACTATATAGTCCGGGAGAGGGCTTCTAAGGGGTATCAACAGAAAATTTTTTCAGTTTTTTGAGAATCTTTAAGGGTGCATCAGCTTTCCCACGGAAGCCCCTTTTTTCCGAAGTGTCCGTATGCGGAAACGGCGTTATAGTCCACATCCAGCAGTCCGAGACTTTCGATAATAGCTCTCGGTTTGAGATCGTAGTTTTCACGAACGTACTGGCTGATGAACTCTTTGTCCTGATGCTCTGTACCGAAGGTCTCCACATACACGGAAACAGGCTCTGCCACACCGATGGCGTATGCAATCTGCACCTCTGACTTATCCGCATAGCCCGCACTGACAATATCTCTGGCAATCTTCCTCGCCATATACGCACCGCTGCGATCAACCTTGGACGGATCCTTGCCGGACATTGCACCGCCGCCGATATGACCGATGCCGCCGTAGGTATCGCAGGCGAGCTTGCGTCCGGTCACACCGCAGTCAGCAAAACTGCTGCCGAGGACGAAACGACCAGTTGGATTGACGAGCTTTGCAAAGTCAGTATTCAGACCGTATTCGGTAGCGGTGCGGATCATGATGCTCTCGATGATCTCACGGAAATCATCGACATCCACATCACGGATATGCTGTACCGAACAGAGGAAGGTCGTGATTCTGCCGCTGTCGTAGTCGAAGCTGACCTGCGCCTTGGCATCTGCTTTCAGCATCCGGCAGGGGTACGCTTTCAGCAGTTCCAGAAATCTGGTTGCAAGCACGAAGGGGATCGGCAGCAGCTCCGGCGTTTCGTTGGTAGCGTAGCCGTACATCATGCCCTGATCTCCTGCACCGCCGACATTCACACCGAGGGCAATGTCGCTGCTCTGGTGATCGACCAGAATCGCAATGTCCAGATCATCGGCTGTGAAGTCCATCTTGTAGTCAAGACCTGCATCGCTGTTCTCTGCGCCGCCGTTGTTAATGCGGTTGAACACCTGCTGCACCAGAGCCTTGTAGTCAGGTTCGTGGGTGCTTGTCATCTCACCTGCAATGACAAGGCAGCGGTTCTTGAAAAGGCACTCGATGGCGACGCGGGAATTGCGGTCATGCCGCAGGCAGTCGGTTACGATAGCATCTGCGATTTGGTCACAGATCTTGTCGGGATGTCCTGCGGATACCTGTTCACTCGTAATAATTCTCATTTGCATTTTACCTCCATATCCTGACACCTGTTGCACCTGCCACGCTTGTAGAACCCACAAAGTAGGCATTTGCAACAGATGTCCACAGTTTCTTCTCGATATTACTTTGTTTTCCCTATCTCTGTAGCACTTGTAGCATTCCGTTCCATAACTTTTCCTATATTCTTCTTTATAGTAATATTTATATATTCACTTGCTACATTTGCTACATAAAATAGAATATAGAAAGATATATATATACTAGAAACAATAGAAAACTACAGAAGATAGGCACTTTTCAGCTTATGCGCCGTCCATAGGTCATCACTCCTCATCGTCCAAAGGTACGAGATCCATTCCCGGCTCTTCACCGCTTACCCAGGCGACATCGCTCACAAGTGACAACGGATTCATATTTCCGGTCGTCGTCTGCTTCCACGGTCTGCGCTTGACAATGAGATATTCCAGAGAGAGCCGCTTATAAAAATTCTGAGAACTCTCATACTTGCATCCATTGTCGCTGCACCACGTCTTATAGTGACTGTAGACCGCCGATGCCTTTATCTCCGAGCCCTTTTCCTTTTTCAGGCACTGACGCATGAACTGCGCGACGCGGTCGGACTCCACACGATACTCCTCGGTCGCTGCCTTGACTTCCTCCGGCTCGTCCAGACCCTCCGCTTTATACAGGCGATAGCCTTCGATACACCAGTTCAGGATGCCGGACAGGTTCTCCGGCTGCATCAGTGTCGTTTTCAGCGTCTTGTCCTGCTCGTGATCCTCGAAATGCCGGGTAAACGGAATGATCTTCAGTCTGCCGGATTCAAACAACGTGCGGTCAGTGACGTTCGGCAGATGATTGGTGTCAATGAAGATCTTCGCCTGCATGTGGAACTCGAAATAGCCCTCGTATAGAAAACGGGCTGTAATAGAACCATTACCTGTGAGCTGCTTTGTCAGAGAGGCATTGATCGTCAGCTTCTGCTCCATCTCGGAAATGCCGACAAATCTTGCACCGGCAAGACGGGCGACATCATCCGAGGAACCGTTGGACTGCCCGCGAAAATAGTTTGTGGCAAGCATATCCGGCTTGGCAGAACGGCCGTATTCTCCCATAACACGCAGGATCGTTTCGATGGTCGTGGTCTTGCCGTTTCTGGTCGTAGGGCCGAACATGATGAACAGACATTCCAGCGAGGTATCGCCGGAGAGCGAGTAGCCGATGGCTTTCTGAAGATAGAGTGCGACATTCTTCCTGCCGACCATGACCTCATCCACGAACTGGATCCATCTCGGACAGGTTGCTGCCGGATCGTAGTTGATGTGGCTGATCTTCGTAATGAGATCCTTGGGGTCATGCTCATGGAATTCCAGTGTCCGCAGATCAAGCGTGCCGTTCTCAAGATTCAGCAGATAGACATTCGCATCAAAAGCGGACATCCTAATCGGATAGACTGACTTTGCGTCCTCCACCATCGTCTTGCGGTTCTTTCGCATCTGGAACTTCTGAACTCGCTTGATATATCTGTTGCGAGTGTCCTCGTCCCTGATCTGCAGTGCAAACGTATACAGCAGATCTGCGAGATGCTTTGCAAGCTCAGCCACGGCGAGTGCGTTCTCATCCGGCTGCCATACCTTGCCGTCATACACATACCAGACATTGCGGTCACCATTGAATCGGGCGATGGGCTTGAAGTAATCGGCGAAAGCGTTGCCGATGCCGATCTCGTCACGCTGGTAGCGAGGATTCGTATGCGGCTGCATTTCGTCAAGCGTGAGGGTGATCCGGGAGAGGTCGGGACGGAAACCCGCGTGTTCTTCCGCTTCTTCATCGTCCAGTGCTTCAAAGTCATCCTCTGCAGAGGAATCCTGAATCGGCGTGTAGATCGCGGAATTGGTAGCAACAGCGTTTCGGATCGTAATCTGGCCGTAGGTCGCATTGCCGGTCTTACGATCCCACTTATCACGCATCAGTCCGGACGTGCGGAAGATGCGGTCGATCTGCTCCTCCACATTTCCGCACCAGAAGGCAAGGATGGATACCAGCGCCATATCCGCATCGGACTGAGAGTCGTAGCCCTCCTCCCAGTTACCGGCATAGAGAGCCTTGAACTTATCACCCGACTCCGATGCGGATGCATGAGCGATTACACCATCATCATCGAGGTACGTTGCAGGCTCGACAGTCTTGGAAGATACACGAGTGCTGCGCTTCATGAAGGTATCAAGCAGTGTGCGCAGAGCATCGTCATTTCGGGTAACAGCACCGTTGCGGTACATATCTCCCGTGACCGTCACAAAGCGGTTGGTCGTTCCCGGCAGATAGACTTCCAGACCGTGTTTGCGGTTGTTGATGTAATACACGGTCTTATCGTAGGCAAAATCCGGGCTGAGTTTGAAGAAGCCGCGCAGTCCGGTACCGGAGGGAGAACGCTCAAAGTAAGCAGAGCTGAAGATACCGAGGATAGATGCAGCGACATCGTTGAGTGCCCCGTCCTCACGGATACAGTGGTCAATATCAATGGCACCGATGCCCTCGGAAACTCTGTAACCGATACCGTCCCATCCTCCGATTGCATAGGATTTCATGGCTGTGTTGAAGTCAGTGAAGGTGGACGGATCGTTGGTTTTTGCCATTGCTCCGGTCTTCGGGTTATACGGCACCTTCGTGGGGCGACCGCTACGCTTCTCCATCTTCCAGACACAGAACGATGCAGACTGTTTCAGCACATCGGGGATATTAACGAAATTTACAGGCATTCAGGTTTGCTCCTTTCCATAATTCTTTCCAGCGCAAACTGTGACAGCACCGCATTCTCGATGCGGTTCATCGCTTCATCATCGGAAATATGCCCTGCATAGGTTCTCAGCGCATACTTGCTGATGGTGGTGAGCTGTTCCGCCAGAACCATAGACGGTGCGAGAAGCTGACCGCCGCCGGTAACGCTGTATGGATCAAGCTGTGTATGACAGGGCAGCTCCGGCTTTTTCAGGTGTCTTGTCATCGGAAGCACATTGACGGTGTCAGCATGAGAGTTGCCGATGTTGTTGGAGATAATAACAACGGGGCGTGTGCCGGACTGCACACTGGAATTGGGATGTGCGCCGAGGTTGGCAAACCAGACGTCCCCGCGCTGCGGAGTGCGGTCTGGGGGAGTATATCCTGCACGCTGCACAGGCGCAGAGATATATTTTCTCGGATCAAAGCCGAGCCCTCTGTGGTATTCGGTTTTCATACGGTTATTCTTTCGAGCCATATAATTTTCACCTCCGGTGTGATAAAAACGAAGCAGAAACGGCGTTACCGTTTTGCAGCATTTCTTGTAATATTTGCGACGTTACCTTTTTGTCGTCAAATTGTCGTCATTTCAGAGACGAGCCTTGACAGCGGCGATCAGCTTCTCCTGCGTGACGTCTTTTGAAGCGAGTGCTTTCAGGACATCTTCATCTACAGTGTCTTTTGTTACGATGTGGTGGATCGTGACAGTGTTCTGCTGCCCCTGTCGCCAGAGTCGGGCGTTGGTCTGCTGATACAGTTCCAAACTCCACGTCAGACCGAACCAGATGAGAATGTGACCTCCAGACTGGATATTGAGACCGTGCCCTGCCGATGCAGGGTGTATCAGAGCAACAGGGATAGAACCGTTATTCCAATCAGAAATATCCGAACTGTCCTTGATATCCCTCGGAGCATAGCCGCAGGCGGTCAGATACTCTATAATTCGTGTGCGGTCATGCTTGAACCAGTATCCGATCAACACAGGCTGTCCGTTTGCCGCTTCGATCAGGTCTTCCAGCATTTCCAGCTTTCGGCTGTGAATGTTGCGTGCTTCCTTGTTTTCGTCATAGACAGCACCGTTTGCCATTTGCAGGAGCTTATTACTGAGACTTGCAGCGTTTGCAGCATCAATATCGCCGTCCTCAAGCGGGATGATAAGGTCGTGCTTGAGCTGATCGTAGAGCTTACGCTCCGCCGCATTCATCTCGACCTCATGGTTGACATACACACATTCCGGCATATCCAGATAGTCCAGTGCTTTCATCGAAATGGTGATGTCAGAGATTTTCTGATATATCTGCTCTTCTGCGCCGGGACGGGGTGTATATGAGAACACCACACCCGTACTCGGATTCATGCTTCCGGGCTTGAAGTAGCTTTCACGGAAACGACCGATAAACCGTCCGAGCCGTTCGCCGCCGTCAAGGATACCAATCTCCGCCCATAAATCCATCAGACCGTTGGATGTCGGTGTACCCGTCAGCCCTACCCATCGTTTGACGAACGGTCGCACCTTCCGCAGCCATTTGAAACGCTGTGACTGATAGTTCTTGAAGGAACTCAGCTCGTCAATGACGATCATATCAAAATCCCAGCGGAGTCCGTTTTTCTCGTAGTATTCCACGAGCCATTTGACGTTCTCGCGGTTGACGATGTATATGAATGCATTGTGATTCACCGCTGCCGTGCGCTCTTTCACAGAACCTACAATGACGGATATCTCGATGTTTTGCAAGTGATCCCACTTTTTCACCTCGGCAGGCCATGTGTCACGGGCAACTCTGAGTGGTGCGATCACAAGCACCTTGTTCACTTTCAGCTCATCGAACATCAGGGCGTTGAGTGCTGTCAGCGTGATGATCGTCTTGCCGAGTCCCATGTCCAGGAATAGTGCTGAAACAGGATGCTCCCGGATATATTCGATACAGTATTTCTGGTAATCGTGCGGTGTGTATTTCATCCGGTATCATCCTCCTCCAATTCATAGAATCCTGCCAGATCATCGGGGTCTATCGGTTCCAGTGTTTCGCCGAAATCGTCTATCTCAGACGGCAGCATTGTGACTTCCAGATCAGGTATCTTTGCTCCAATACCCTCCGGAAACGGGTCGCCGGGCGTCCATGCAAGAATCGCATCAATGCACGGCTTGATCTGATACAGCCTGTCGATGCAGAGAACGGGAAAGCCTAGCTTCATCAGCTGATACCGTCTTTTTCTCTGCAGCGGGCGCATCATTTTCCCCGGCGCTTTCAGCTCGACAAACACTGTCTTTGCAGGAAAGAACAGAACGAGTCTGTCCGGCAGCCCGTTGGCTGTCTGCGATGTCAGCTTGTATGCCACACCGCCGGCGGCTTTGACTGCCTTGACAAACTCGTTCTCAACCACATATTCTCTCAATGCCTGCCGTCCTTCCAGTATTCGCACCATCCGGACGGGAACGGCGTATGATAGCAGTTCCCGTAGAAGCGGCAGTTCTCACAGCGCTGGTCGTCTACATACAACTCCTCATCGCTGTGGTCATAATCGTCATAACCACCGCGGTTATAAAACTGATAGGTCGAATGCTTTACTTTCTTGCGGGACCTGTAGCCCCTGCGGTCTTTCCAAGTTCTGCTCATGCGTTGATCTCCTTCCACTGTGTTTTCGGCATGGTCGCCACTTGCCAGCCGATGCCTTCCAGCGCAGTGGCTCTGTCGTAGGACTCTACATCCTGCGAAGCCCGCGTGATGGCATTGCTCAGACCGTAGAGGGAGAGATCGCCGCCCTGAATGAGATAGTTGAGAATGCTGTCCTGTTCCGGCTGATTGAGGTCATATGCCTTGCCAGTCAGCTCGATGACATCCTGAACACGTCCCGTGATACGAGCGTGTGTTGCATCCTGAAGGCGACCAACAATCTGAGCGAAACGTGCCTCCTCAATAGCGGCGAGCGTTGCGTCCTTCATCTTCATGAGGAAGACATCGTCCTCCGCCTTCAAAGTAGCATCGGTATACACATCGAAGCTATCTTCCAGAGCCTTCACCTGTCTGCCGACATGAGACTTTCGCTCTCCGAAGTCATTTACGATAGCACCGTTACTGCAAACTAATCTGTATACCAACGGTTGTACCGAGACAGCGCCGAGCCCTACCTCCGAGTTGCGGATGACAACACCAGCCTGCACATAATCGCCGGGAACAACCTGTGCTTCCAGTCGATGATTTACGATCTTAATTGCCAACATTGTATCAGTTACGGCACAGCTAACAACCTCCATCTCCTCCTTGCCGGCGAAAAGCGGCAGGACGGCTGATGCGACTTCCAAATTGTCAATACGGCGGTAGCGGTCGGAAAGCAGCGCACGAGCAACTCTGCCGCTGCCGAAATCCATAGAACGTACCATGTAGGACTGCTCACGGCTGCCAAACCATGCGTTGACATTCTGCGCCAGAAGCTCCGGCTTTTCCTTACGCATGAGATCGTAATACTTTGCCGGAATATTCAACGCACTGCCGATCTGTCTGTGAAAGAGGTCTGTCGTACCGAAAACCTCCTGTGCGCCAGTGTTCAAATGCGTCATCTCGAAGGTGCTGCCGTCATCGGAAAGGTGAAACGCCTGTGCTGGACTGATATAATCCTGTTTTGCAGCGTTCTGTCGCTGAAGTTCTGTCAGCACTTCCGGTAATGATCTGCCTTGTTTCATGTGATCTTCCTCCTCTGATTGTTGTTTATACATTTAATCCTTGTAGTACCACGCCCCCGTATAGCCTGCACTGGACAGCGGAAGACCGTCCGCCCATGCCGGATTCCGGTTCATAATATTGCACACATCATCGACAGTGTATTGTCCTTTCGGTACTTCAAGTATGACCTCATCATGCACATGCCCCACAATGCCGAGCCCTGCAAGCTCCATCCGGCGCATTGCCTCCGCAAGCAGGTCACGGGCGGTCGCCTGCGTGATATTCTCCGTCAGCTTTCCACTGTACGTTTCACCGCGTGTCCATTTGTTGTTTGCGCCGAGACCTTCAAAGGTCAGTGCCATGCGCCCGAATCGGTTCGGCTGCAGCTTGGGTTTGATGTAGGCAAGCCTGCGTCCGGACGGCAGAACGATCCACAGTGTATTTGCAGAAAACTGAAAACCGATCCTGCCGACCGATCTGTCATTGTGATCCTTGACGGTCTCAATGGCAGCCTTCTCGACAGCATACCAGAATTTCACGATCTCCGGGTTTGCATCGCGCCAAGAGGAGATGATGTCGGGAAGTTCATCCTCTTTCAGTCCCATATCCAGTGCGTGCATTGAGATCAGCGCACCGGCACCGCCGCCGTAACCGCAGGCCAATTCCGCCACCTTGCCCTTCTGCCGCAGTTCGCCGTTGATGCCGTGCTTTACGACCGGCACACCAAACATCTGCGATGCAGATGCGCAGTAGATGTCTTTTCCCTCTGTGAATGCATCCAGCCGCCACTGTTCTCCGGCAAGCCATGCAAGTACTCTTGCTTCAATAGCGGAGAAGTCAGCCACGATAAACTCACAGCCATCTTTCGGAATCAGCATAGTTCTTATAAGCTGTGACAGGATATCTGGTGTGTTTCCATACAGCACCTCTATCATGTCAAAGCAGCCGAGCTTTACAAGTTCTCTTGCCTCATCAAGTGTAGAGATGTGGTTCTGCGGCAGATTCTGCAATTGAATCCCGCGTCCTGCCCAGCGCTGTGTGCGGTTCGCACCGGAGAACTGAAACAGTCCGTGCGCTCTGCCGTCCTGACAGATGTATCTCTCCGCCGCCTGATACTTTTTCACAGAGGACTTTGCCATCTGCAACCGCAGCTTCATCATGTCGAGGGCTTCGCCGTCTGCGCTGTGCTTGTCAAGGTCTGTGATAAGAGAAGCGACATTCTTTTTGCCGAGCGAATCCACCTCTATCCCGCGCTCCTCAAGCCAGCCCTTCAGCTGAGATACGGAGTTGGGATTTTCAAGTCCTGTCAGGGCGTAGGCACGTTTTGTCATTTCTTCGGACATTGCCATATTGCAGATAATAGCCTGCTGTACCAGTTCCTTGTCGATCAGGATGCCGCGGTCATTGATGCGCTGATCCATATGGTAGTAGTCCCATTCCTGTGGGAGCAGGGGGAACTTTTCGAGTCTCCGGCGGATATCCCGTTCGGTCTCCACGTCCTGTATGCAGTAGCTTTTGAACAGCTTCCAGTCCTCTGGGGCGTGCTCCGGCAGATTCCTTGTTCTGCCGCCGTTAGACTTGGTCGGCTTGCAGGGAATGGAGAAATAGCGGATCAGCCGTTCACCAACACTGTCTTTCTGCTGTGTGGTTTTCAGAGCCTGCGCCGCCGTTGCCAGCTTCAGCGGGAGGGAGAGCGATGCCGCCCACACCATCGTGCATTGCCATGCATCCGGAGAAAGCTGTGTGCCGAGATATTTTGACAAACAGGTGCGCTCGAATTGCGCGTTCCATGCCGATTTTATAATACTGTCATCCTGCAGTGCATCCATAACATCCGTAGGGAGCTGCTCGCCGCAGGCCATATCCACGCATTTTGTTTCTTCATCGTCAAAGGCATATGCGAACAGCAGGATATGGAAATCTCCCTCTACATAGCGGTACACGCCGCAGTTCGGAAGGTCAACATCCGAATAAGTCTCCAAATCAATAGAAAGTACACGTCTGCTCAATCATCATCACCACCTTATTTATGTAAAGGGAGGACGCACCTCCCTTGTCTCAGCTCAGAAAACCCATATCGTCATCGCCGCCGAAGTCGTCATCCTCGCCCTCGATCTCTGCGAAGTCGGATGCAGCAGTCGGTCTGCCGGCAAGACGCTCACCGTGACGGACAAGCTGAATGTTCTGCAGCCCCGCCGCGATGCCCTTGTTGCCGGATGCCGCGAAACCATAGAAGTTCACGCTCACATTGCAGTAGTCGCCGCTGCCGCACTCCATAGGATCCAGGATCGGCTGTACATGGCGGTCAACAATCTGCGGTGCGTCCTTGCTCGTTGCGTTGAAGAAGAAGTGACCGGCATAGTTCTCATCGTCCGGGCGGTCGATGTCGCCGTCGTGCATCGGCAGCTTAAGATTCGGCGGGATCTTGCCGCCCCACTTCTTCTCCTTGGCGGCCTCCTTCGCCGCCTCGATCGCCTTCTTGATCTTGGCGAGGGTCGCCTTATCGTCCTTGGGGATCAGCAGAGAAACGGAATACTTCTCGTCACCGCCGTTGATGCTGCGTGCTTCCCAGATGTTAGCGAAGCTGATGCGGCACGGCACGATGACCTTCGTTGCGGGTGCGTTGTTATTGGTTGCCATGATATACCTCCATAAATGTTTATTCTTCGTCCGGCAGAGCGGAAAACTCCTCGCCAGCCGTTGTGAGATCGACAGGCTCTCTCGGATCGCTCTCCGGCACGAGCGCCAGCTTTCCGGGCGGCTTGGCGACATATTCACCGAGCAGCTCATTGAACTTTTTCTTGCCCATCATTTTCTCAAATTCTGTCAGTGTGATGAGCGTCTGCTTGTATAGATCGGTGTAGCCATTCTGCACGGCGGTATCGACCACCGCCTTGGTGTCTGTGAAAATCCGCTTGCTGCGTCCCTCGACCACCTTATAGCCGGGAATGGGTACGCCGTGATTGATCGCCTCGGAGGAGACGAATGCGAATACCGCCTCTATCCACGAGGATATCCTGTTCAGCGTCGGTAGTATCTTCGCCAGTTCAGATATCGGGATCAGGCCCGGCTGCTTGAATACGGCTGTATTTGTATCTGCTTCATAGGGCGCGGTCATATCGCTTTCCTCTGCGGTATCATCAAAAGCCCCGGCATCAAGGTCAAGGAAATCCTCACGGCAGAGCGCCAGTGCTTCATCTTTACACGCCTGACAGACAGGTTTGGCTTTACAAAACCTGCACCAGTCGCCGGGATGCTGTTCGCCCTTGCCCTCGTAGGCAAGTTTGGCAATGGGCTTGATGCTTTCCGCCCATTCATTCAGCTCTGTGACTGACATCTCGCAGGTGCTGATATTATCGAGCCTCGGCTGCACGATCGACATTCTGACGATCTCCACATCGTAGATAAAGTCATACGCCCTGAGTGCGCCTATCGCATACAGCATCATCTGCGGGTTGTGGTCGGCATCCACGAAAACGCCTTTTCCATTTTTGTAATCCACTATGTGGAGAAGTCCGCGACCTTCAGCATCTTTTCCTATGACGATCATGTCGCCCGTTCCGAATCCGCTCGGTGCAACGTGGCTGTAGTCCAGCTTCTCCTCCACAAGTGCCATCGGCTCTGTGCCGTTTGCCTTCATTTCCTCGATAATGCCGATCACAAACTCGGCGTAGATATCCGTCGCCTGCTCGATCTCCTCGGTGTAGTATTCCGACTGCGGACGCTCCATGCGGTCATGCAGATACTTGCGCACCTTGTACTCGCACAGTTCGTGTGCAGCAGTCCCTTCCTCGGCAAACTCGCTGGATGTATTCGGGAACTGCTCATTCAGCCGTGCAGACGGCAGGCAGTTCAGCCAGCGTTTTGCCGCCGATGCCGACAGGACTGCATGTGCGCGGCTTGCATGGTCGATGCCCGGCGCATCGGGCGGAACACCGGAGACCGGCTCCTTCTTTTTTCTTGGCATGATGCTTCACCTCCGATCAAAGCTGTGACAGGTCAGTGATGAATGCTTCGTACTTGTCCGCAGGGATGTCGCTGACCTTCGCCGCACCGTAGGACTTCAGCAGCGTGAGGACCTTGTCCTTGTTGGCGCGGTTCTGCTTGATCTTGCCGGTCACAACCTTAATAAGGTCATCGGCAGTCAGTTCCGATGCGGGCTCCTGTTTCTTTGCAGCGGCTTTCTTTTTCGGCTGCTCCTTCGGCTTTTCCTCCGGCTCGGTGTCCCACGGAAGATTGTCTGCTGAGATGATCTCCTCAAAATCGTCGATGTTCAGGTTCTCCGGAGCAGTGTCAGCTGCAGGCTTCGGTACGCCGTTGATCGCCATGTCTGCAAGCTGCTGTGCCATGCCCGGTTCCATTGAATTCAGAAGTTGGATAACACCTCCGAAGATCGTGCCGAGTCCGTCGATCAGCTTCTTTGCGTCCACCGGGATAGGCTCCGGCAGCTTGTTCTTCTCAGTCTCCGTCATAGAGCAGTCCCTCCTCATCGTCATCGTAGTCGTTATCCGGCTCCTCGGAGTCATCTTCGTAGGTATCGCACTGCTTGTCCTTACGGAACGGATGGTTGATCTCAAAGAGGATGCCGTCATCATCGACCTTCAGGTGGAAGATACCGGTATCCAGCTCCATGTTTGGGAGAACGGCAGCCGTGAGCGACATGAACTTGAACATATCCGTAACGGTCTGCGCGACACCTGCCGCCTGCTTGTCCAGCACCGCTCCGATCTGCTTCAGTGCATCCTGACCCTTGTGGTCTGCCGTGCCAGCATTCTGCGGCGTTTTGCGGTCATCGGTGTTGATGCCGCTGCCGTTGTAGCGGTTCTTCGGGGTTCTGATTTCCATAGGCTTTTCCTTTCTGTTGGGTCTTTCGACCAATGTAATGTTGTGCGGCTGCGGTGTGTCCACAGCCGCTTTTGGAGAGGTCTTGTCAAGAGCCTCTGTAATATAGTCCGGGAGAAGGTCGTTAAGGGGTATCGGACAAAATATTTTTTATTTTTTTCATAGCACAGCGCATTCTGTCCCGGACTGTTGTCTGATCAATATTCAGGCGCTCTGCAATTTCCCTTTGTGTATACCCATCACGATAGTGAAGCACCAACACCTCAATCTGCTTATCTGTCAGGTCTGCGAGGATCTCCTCCTTAGTCTCCTTGCGACACACAGCATCCAGAGGATTGACGTTGATCGGCTCCTCGTGCCGCATGAACTCCATACAGCGGTTATCCTTACCCACATATGCATCCATGCTGATCTCGTCCTCACCGTCTGCATAATCCGGGATATCCGAGTGACCAATGCCGGCGTTTGTGTCCATGTGATGCTCGATGCGATGCTCAGCGATCAGGGTAGTGGCTGTGACCCACGGATTATCTTCCAGCAAGCCCGCTTTCAAGGTATCCGTTTCCTTCAGCGTATTCTTCTCTGAATCCTTCAGAGGATTGAAGTGGTAGGTGAAGCTCACACAATAGGGAAGCCAAAGGACGCTGTGATTGCTGCCGTTGTTGTAGTATGCAAATCCGTTACGATACAGCATGATCGTTTTGGTCTGAGCGATTAGCCCCACTGTTGTACGCAGCTTCTTCGGAGTAGGTGTCTTTGCGGGCTTTTTCTGCCCTGGCGTGAGGTCTAGCATCTTCAGCAGCTCACCGAGAGTGGTTTTGTCCGTGATGGGCGGAAGATGCTTTGCCGCGGTCGGATGATACGTCATATCAGCCGCAGTTGCTTCCTCATCAATAAACGCCGATGTGAGCTTCTCCGCAGTCTGCATCAGGTTGATGCTCTCATTGTTCATCTCGTTCATAATCAGTTCCTTTCTGCAAGGAACACACTAAGCGGCAGATGCCCACAGCGCAGACTGCAGATCCTATTATAGATAGGGCACGCAGACAGCAGATGGTCGTGAGGGTACAGTTATCCTTTCATCCTGACATTCCGTTTCAGATATGTCTGGGAGTAAATACTGTATTCCATTGTGAGCATCTGTCCGCCAGTGCGCGCCCTGACTTTCAGTATGTTGTTTTAGCTTTTTTGAGGCAGTTTAGTTCTCAACCCTCCACCTCATAGAGATACTTACGGAGTCTATTGATACCGGCATTGATTCTGTCTCTTGCTGCAGTTGTGGAAATGCCAAGCATCCTGCCGATCTCCTGTTGCGTATAACCTTCTACATGATATAGGATCATCGCCTCCTTCTGACGATCTGTCAGCGTATTCAGTGTTTCCATAGCACACATCTTCCCCAGCACCAGATTCTCAACAGATTCACCGTGAACGTATCTGTTATACTGCTGAACGTCAGAAGCAATTGACGGATGCTCAGAAATTGCCCTGCGTGCCGCCATATCGTTATTTTCCTCCAGCTTGTCTTCGGCGGTCAGCAGGAGTCTCACCGTCCACGGCTCATCGAGGAATTCCTCGAATGTGATATCCGGTTTTGTTGCGCTATTCCTCTGATTTACCAATTTATCATGCTCGGTGTCGTAGTGATACTCCTTGCATCTGTCCACACGGAACACAGCATAACGCTTCCAAGCCTCTGCAAGCGCAAAACCATTCTCATAGATCGACAGGCAGAAGTTTCTGGTACAGTAGACGGCGATAGGCTCAAAGGAGGACTTCAGCGCCTTTCGCGTCGGGAGCGACGCCCCTCTGGTGGGGGTGATCATTGTCAGCAGCTCTCTGAGAGTCAACTTGTCATTGAATGCGACGATTTTACTTTTCGCCTTTGCAGGGGCAGCGTTCTGCTTTATACCATTTACCTCGCGGTTGTATATGCCCATTCTCTTCTTAGCCATATTCGTTTCCTCCCTTCAGTCGATCACGCCGTCAGCAACATCGGCATAGCAGTTGTCGGTCATATCGCCTGAACCTTTATACTCACGGAACCCAGCGGCAGTGAACACAAGCACCGGAATACCACACTTCAGAGCTTCCTTGATCTCTGCGCTCATACCTGAACTGATTCTCGGACTGATGATCCACAGTTCATCGCAGCATCTGAGAGCCTTCAGCCCCAGCTCCATGCCGAGCGCACGCTCGAACTCGTCATCATCGTTCAGGAACTGCGGATAGAAGAGATGTGGTGCAACCGGATCACAGCCACGGAGTGCGGCGAACGTGCAGGCATCCTTGGCGAGCTTCAGATTGTCGATCAGCTCGTTGGCGCGGAGGATAGGATCGGTGGAAACCGGGCGGAGGGGGCTGCAGATGTAAACGGTCTTTTTGTCCACAATTGTGGACACTTTTGCAGTCTGAGCAGCAGTAGAGTTTTTCATGATAGGTACTTCCTTTCTGGATATCGGTTTATTGTAGCGACGTATGCCGCCGACCAGTAGCTACAAAAATAGCCGGATGCATACGAAGGGAGAACATACAGCTACTAACCATATATCCTGTGCTTGTAGGTATAGTTCGAGCCTATGACTACAAGATGTAGTAGCTTGTATGAACATCCACTGCCGTATGCATCCGGCGTGAAGTGTTGTTTTCAGTCTTTGGAAGGTGGTGCCTGTCCTTGACTGTGTTTATATCATAACATATCCCATTCATCTTTTACATACATAAAAAACGGGGGCTGTTTTTTATGCACTATGCCTGTAATGGCTTCTTATGTCAATCTGTATTTATTCATAACATCTAAATTAAATGGATATTCTATGAATATTCTATTTCTAAACTGTTTCAAAAACGCAAATCGCCCCCATTTTTTCTGGGGGCTACACGAAAAATAGTTCAGAGCATAAAAAAAGGAGGCCCGAAAGCCTCCTAAAAAAACCATATTTCGCTGTTTTTACATACTTTTCTTAGCGTACCGCTTTTTTTCCTCACAATCTCTCGTCCACGGCGTAAAGCCCTCTGACTTAAGCAGATCATTGATCTGGAACACATTTGGTTTCTCTATCAGCTCAAAAATCGTGACATAGAGTTGGTGGGCGGGATTGCTCATATCATATTCGACCTTTGCCTTCTGCATAAGGTCGATACGAAACGACTCCTCAAGTTCCAAAGCCACACAGAACGCCAGCACCGTTTCAAGTTTCACTTTTTTACCGCTGCGCATCTTGTTGACTGTGTTCACACCCATACCGCTGCGGTCAGCGACCTGATCCGAGGTAACGCCGCATCTTTCCATATGGAATCGCACCGCCTTGCCGAATTCGTTAACTTCTGAAGGTTTAGCGAGCTTATCGTTTTCTTCAGAGATCTCGTACATTGCCATGCGGATCTTCTTTCGCTGCTCATCACTGAACGACCGGTTTTCGGCCGTGATCTCGGTCAGGTCGTCCTTGTGCAGCTCACCATAGGTATAGCTGTAGTCAAATTCCGCATAGATACGCTTGAAATCCAGACAGCACTCTGCCATGTGGTGTCTTGCATACTCCGTCAATCCCATAGCGATGCCATGTTCCTTGCGGATATACCTGTCGCTGTTGATGACAACATGACCGTCCAGATAGATGAACTTCTTGGAGCGGACAAGCTCTGCAAAGGTCTCGCAGGATGCGAACACATCCGAAATATGGCGGAACGACAGTGTATAGGTATAGTCATCCGGGAATTTCAGTTTGACATCGTAGTCCTCGACATATCCTGTGGTGTTGTAGACATACACACCGCGCACTTCCGGCCAGCCAAGCTCGATGATACGCTTCTTCGCAGCGTTGCGGGATACTCCGAACTTCCATTTCACAAGGTCAATCAGTTCTCTGTAATCGTCCCAGTCAGGCTCACCGGGCAGTCGCTCGAAGAAGTTCAGGATGACCTCGGATGTCTGTTCCTCCGGCATCTGAATAAAGCGTGGGATGGCATTTGCCTGTGTTTCCATCCATTTCAGGCAGCTACGCTGCGTCTTGGAATAGAAGTAGTCATTGAACTCCGGCATCTTCCTGCCGACCATTTTCCGATAGTAGCTCTGCAGCTCATAGAAGAGGTTGTGAAGGTAAGCATGAACGCACTCATGAATAATAGCGTTCTGTGCTTCTTCCTCCTCCAGAGACTCATCCACAAGGATCGTAGGACTGTCGATCCGCATTTTGACAGCTTTGCATTCCTTATCATAGACGGTTGTATCCCGCTTGTCCAGGATCAGCTTGGACTTGACATTTCCGTTTTTTGACAGTCGGGCATACTTGATGTCAAGCCCCATAGCCTTTGCAATCGAAGCAGTATTGATGCGGCAGGGATAATTCGACTTATATGAATAGTAGCTGTTGAGGATATCCTGTGCAATGCTCTCAAATTCTTTCTTTGAAAGGATGGGAACCAGAAACTCATCTAAGGGATTGTTCAGCCGGATAAACTGACCATTGTAGAGCTCCGCACCGCACAGAAAGTCTGAACCGCCGTAAGAGCAGTAGAAGCCGTGCAAGATATACTTCTGGCATTGCCGGCAGCCGTTCATCTCGAACACGACATCGCATATCACATACATATCAAAGGAATCGTGATCAATGCGGTCATATCTGCCTTCCTCGATGATGACAGTTTCGATCTCGGCATCCTGTGGAACGCCCCACGGCAGCGGAAGCCGACGATAGCAGTGCAGTTTTCGGATATACTGACCGTACTCCAGTGTGTAGTTCCATTTGAGAAAATCGGTGAAGGACACGATCTCCGGCAGTTCTCCGTGCCAGTCGGGGTTACGGATCACTCTGTACTGTCCCGGATGCAGCTTATCGGGAATGGTGAGAAACGGTCCTCTGTCAAGATATATAGTCATTTACGCCCTCCTGTTTCGCAACTTATGGTATTTCCAACATAGCTCCAGTCTCTTGTTCTGTATATCTATCGTGGCGAAGTGGGTTGATGGCGAAGTTGTCAGTACTCTGACCGGCAGCCTGTCCTGTCACACACCTTTAAACAGGATTTGCGGCTACACTGTCGCCGTTTGCGGACTTGGGTATCATTTCCCCCTAGGCTAAATACCAACGCCCTTATTATAACACACATTTCCAAACTTGTAAAGTACAATTTCAGCATTGACAAAACATTGTTTATGTGTTATAATGGATAGAAGATCCAATAGCTACGGACAATTTCGAGCATTTTGGCAACCCGTTGTTGAAAAATGCTCGCAAAAAATTGTAGATATGCACAATTCTTAACCGAAACATTTGTTTGAGTTGTATGTTGCTATATTGTTGTATTGATATATAACATTTCTGAAAGGAGTTTATTATGGCACAGAAGAAACCTGCTATCACCATTGCTACCCACAAAGCTGATGAACCTAAACA
>Ga0255343_1000398_pt1 | contig 70668 bp, 71 predicted proteins | sample wastewater_treat_4_FD_192413 | JGI IMG/M metagenome (GOLD analysis project Ga0255343, IMG submission 192413) | Wastewater microbial communities from Lulu Island WWTP, Vancouver, Canada - plant16 | ecosystem: Engineered > WWTP > Wastewater > Unclassified | place: Canada: Vancouver, British... | reverse complement strand
TAGTCCTGCCAAAAACTCCAGTGCTAAAACTGCAACCTTTTGGGGGTCTTGAGAAAAGGCTCTATCACCAATTATGGGATTTGCAGGATTAGTGTGAACATCCAAAACTGGCGCAAAATCAAGGTTAAACCCTAATTCAGCAAGCCCTTGGCCAATGGTTTTGCCCCAGTAGTACTGGTCATCACCCATTTTTGCACTTGGAGGCACTTCTGTTAGAAGCCCTCTTAATCTTTGGACCCGACCACCCTCCTGATCAACCGAAATGATTGGAACTATTGGGTAAGCTGCCTCATAGATTTGGTCACAAAGGCTGCGAACTTGATTGCGATCAACAATGTTGCGTTTAAAAAGGGCAACCCCAGCTAGGCCTTTTTTTAGCCAATATCCAACCTCTGTTGGAAGTTTTGGGCCGTCAAAACCCAGGATAACTAGGTGCGCCGCCAGTTCATCAGAAGCTAGGTTATCAATTTGTTGGGACTTCATTTTGTGGTTCCGGTTGGACGACTGGGACAGCATGTTGCTCTGGCTTGGTTGGCAAGTCCCATTCAGGATCCGCGACGAAGCCTTTATAAAAGAAAATCCCAAGACCAACCGCTACAACCAACAGCACAACCGCGACCACCAAACGAATTATGTTGTCCCGCACGATCTTCTTTTCATCTTCTTCGTAGAAGTCACTAACGCGGCCTTCCCTGATGGCAGTCTCCAAGTCAAACACTGGCTCATTTTTGACAGTCGGCTTCCTGGACTCGACAACCTGCTCGTCCACCTCCATGAAGGTCACAACATAGTCACCAACCTTTAAACTCTCACCAATTGCGAACTCTAGGTCGTGTTTGACCAATTTCCCTTCGAACTCAACGCCATATCTAGCCTTGACGGGTGAAACAACAAAGTGCTTGTTTTCCTTGCGCACAGACAGGTGATGACGAGAAATGTTTCGATCTGGCAGCACCACATCATTATCGGTGGCCCGCCCAACCGTGATTTCAGCCTTGTCGATCAGAAGCTTTATAATTTGTGAATAAAGAACCTTTGATAATTTCGCTTATTGCAACACCCCAAAGATTCGCAGGAGAGCTATCGGTTTTTGCAGCCTCATGAATACGGCGTTTTACCTTTTCCTTAAATTCCGGGTCATTCAAACACCTAGCCCTGATTTCAAAATCCATACCTTTATTTCCAGGATCGTCTTTTTTAGTTTCTGGTAGTTTTACATTTTCCACTGTTATGCCTTTGGTATTTATTTCCATAGTGTGATTAGGTCCGTCAATACGATCTAAAACGTCAACTAAAGCCTTGTCTGGGTTTTCTTTATTCATAACTCACAGTCTCATTCCCAATGCCTTTAGTTCAGCTTTCACGGCTAGGGTTTCCTTATCAGGAATGTTTACCGCATTGATAGATTGCCAACATTTAGCGGTGTCATAGTCCTGTGCAGATGCATCACAATGACTACCGGGCTGGAGTTTCCGGGCATAAGCAATCGACAAAGGAATTAACGGTTTAATTGCTGAATACTCGGTATCCTTACCCTGAAACAAATCCACAAAAGCCTCGTCAAATGATGCAAACATCCGTGAAAAGGCTAGGTCCGCAGTGCGACAACGGGTCATCACAACAAAACCTGCCGTTGTGAACAATCCATTAAAGCATATCAAACGCAGTTTCTGTCCACGAACGGCAACATCAGCACTTTCTTCAGCCATTGTTGCTATCACACGGCCCTGATCCGTGACAAATTCAATGTTATCGGCATCGGTTCGTTTTTCAACAATCCCATTTAACATGAAAATGGTGTCATCAATTTCTTGGGATGATCACAACTTACGGCTGTTCTCCACAACACCATTAGGGGTCAAATAGATAAGATCCAAAGGCTTTGCTAGAAGGGTGTCAGAGAGATCGCCATACGTTAGCATCACCCTTTCCCGATCTACTATTGTCCTAAATGCCCCGTATTCAACATCAGTCATCTGGTACTTGGCATCAGGGTAATACTGTTGCGATGTCTTCTTCGTATAGCCAGTGCATCCTGCCACAAGCATTAGAGATACCATAACCTGTATTACCGTTTTTCTGTTACTCACAACTTTTCTCCTACTTATGCCCCTGCGGGAGTTCAAGTGCTTTATCAATAATTGCCGAAAGAATGTTTTCAGCAATAACCTTATCCTGGGTGGCCTCATGCAATAAATCAAATAAGGTTTCCATGAAAAGAGTCATGTCAGGTTCACCTTCTAACATCTTTGCCAAAGTCATACATGTATCAACACTGTCCCACAAAACTCTAAACAAATCATTTTTGGTTTCGATTGGGGGCAGGGCATAGGCAAACACCCGTAGGAACTCTTTGAATACATTCTTTTGTAAAAACCCACGCATCGATGGATCAAGGTATTGAACCCTAGCTAATAATTGTTTATTCACAATCTTGCCACTCCTTATCCCAATTCACCGTAAGGACAAACACTGCCACACCACCAAAAAACACTACCCAGTCCAATGCGACAGAATTAGAGGCCATAATCTGTGTTATTACCCCTTGTCAGCGGCTATTTCGTACACAGATACTGCTTTCAGCATTTGTGATACCGCCCATAGTTTCCCGGAGTATCCGTCCGTCATGTAACCGTCTTCGTCCGGCCTGCACATCCACACATCCCCGGTTTGTAGGTTCACTTTAATAACATCGAACATGATACCGTCACGGGGACCAAAGAACGCACTTGTGTAGCTGGTGAACACCCCCAGATTAAACTCCTCTTCTGTACGTATGGTGATTGCAAGGTTGGGGTACTTCGTGTACGTCACAGCCCCTACTGGAAGTTTTTCAGCATACCCTACGTAGAGTTCAGACGGCGGGGTTCCAGTGAATACAGCCGCAGTTTTTGCAGCCAACTTACGGAAATCAAATACCCCCTGGGGGGTCATTAGTGCTCCCCCCGTCACTTAGCCCATCCGCTAGTATCCTATCGGCTTCCTCACCACTGATTAGTAAAACCGTAAGGTGCTTGTGTTTCATTTCGACCCCCATTACTTTGTTAGGATACACTAAAACTGGAATTTCTCCGGAGTCCGAAAGGCTCTTTTTATGATATCGGCACCAGGGTTGGTTTCGGCTGGTTCAGGTGCAAGGTTGGTTTCTGGTTTAGGTTCAGGGTTGGTTTCTGGCTCGGGATCGTCAAATTGGATCATGTTTGCCTTGTGGTAATCAGAATTCAAGTATTTCTTTACCCATTCGATATCAATAACGTCCTTTTCCAATGGCCTTACCCAACTCCCAGTCGTCGGTCCTGGCATTACTGGAATCAATAAAAGATTGTAGCCAAGGACGGGCAGGTCTTCTGTAGACGATTCAAAACCTACGGAAACACTACAATCCTCATTTAACACAACCACGTTCAGGCCACCCTGCCCTTCCCGACTATGAGTAAGGCCTTGTCTCACCTCAAAATAGTTCAACTTACGATCTAAAGATTGGTGGATTAAGCAGTTTTCTACAATTTGGTATTCAGGATCAATCAAGGCCACGATGTAATGTTGGGCTATCTTTGCAAGGCCGTAAACTTCCGCTGTATCGGGATTTGGAACATTCCAACACAACCATGTAATTCCAGAATCTTGGGCCTCAAACGTCAAACCTCGTTGTTCTAGCATTGGCCTTATAGCAACGGCCATGCCTGGAAGTGTGGTTTCTGGCAAGTCAATCCTAAACTTGAACTGCCCACCCCATAAATTCAAGGCGTGCAGCCCGACGTCTGGCCCCTGGAACGGTACAGGGGCAGCACCGGACTGTGGATACCACGACAATGTTATCAGCGCTTGGTTTTTCGGGGTAACCGTCAGTGTTCTGTGGGCCGTAGAACAGGTTTGGTTTCCGTCACTGTCTCCGACTTCCAGGGTCACGTCATATTCCCCCCGAAATCCCACAGGCAGCACCACTTCCGACAGTGTGTCTTTGGGGATGATTACCACCGGGGAGTTACCAGCAGGGCCATTGACCGACCATTTCCACGAATTTACCTGGGCAAAGGGCGAAATGGACCGTCGGCCATTCAGGTGGACCAAGTCTCCAACATACAATTCATTTGAGTTCATGACTTCGATAACCGGGACGGCACAGGGGGTGTCCGCGGCCCCGGCGGTGACCGGGATCAACAATTTGCCCTTGAATGCGTTGGATTGGATCGAAATTTGTCCGTATTGCAGTTCCGGGGCCTCAAATTGGTCGATAGGGCTGGCCTGGGTCGGGTCATAGCGAATCGTCAAGGGGAATCTTCTGCCGGCAGGGATCGAAACCGGTTGGGCGGCCGTCGGAGCTTGACCGCCGGGAAATTGGGAAAAATCAATCGACATGTCCGCCAGGGCTTCTAATTTTATGGACGTTATTTCCAGGGCTAACGGCCCACATGACTCGATCTGTACGGGCACATCAACGGTGGCCTCAACGGGAACCAGTCCGAAATCAATCGAGTTGGGGTTGGCCTGTATGCAAATGCGCTGACGATTGCCAATCAAAAATATCGACGTGCCGTCGGGGGCATTGGGGTCATCACTGAAAATTATTACTTGGCCACTGATTTCATCGTCTTCTTGTGGGATGAAGGCCAGGGATATCTGATAGTTTTGTCCTGCCCCCAGCGTCACTTTGGGCTTCGGGGTAAAGGTTTGCTGATTTTCGTCCAATTGTCCTTCGGTTGTTGGTTCGAAAACCACTTGGTTGGTCCCTTTGATCTGAAATTTGGACAACGTCAGGGTACCTGCACCGGTGTTAGTCACGATTATCGTGCTGGTGATTTTTTGTCCCCGGGGCACATATCCATAATCAACCAGGCCCGGCTTGACGGAAATGGTCCCGTGGCTTTGTTGCCCCGGATCTGATTCTTGGTCAGTATCGCTGCAGTTATAATCGTGCGTAGCTCATCTACCATGCGTAGAAGGAGTATCCGAAGCCCTTGCACAGCAATGTGCCGGGGCTTCAGTCTTTCTGGGCTGCCAGCCATGCGTCTCGCTCCTTCGTAAACTTGCGGATGGTGTGATTTCGCAAGCAATAAGCCGTTTTCAGTAGGTAATACCGTGGCCTTTGCTCCGTCTGGCGTTTGGCCAGCACTACGGCAAAATCGTGCTCTTCTGCCCAGAGCACAACATGCGTCTCTCGCCCACGCTCGTTCCTGAGCAACCTGCTCACGTTTCAACCGACGTTTTTCTTTATTAGCTTTAATTCTTTCTTGTCTTTTAATACCGCTCATAACAATACGATACCTCCCAACCAATTTAAGGATACCCTAAACGATTTTTTTACTGTTTGTCAAATTTGTTCACAGTTAGTAATAATTCGTCTATAAAAATTTTCTTTATATGGACAGTATTTTAGCTAGGAGTTTTAACATGTATTCAAAAGTTTCAAGGCAAAGTGTTCAAAGAGTCATGGTAAGATATGCCCGGACCAAATTTGCCATTCGACAAAGCATCCTTATCAATTTGATTAAAAAACCGGGCACCTTTGGCGTAGTGTCCGCGTACACTGCGGATACCCCCAAATCTCGAAACCAAAAGCAACACGGTTCAATAATCGGGGACATCCAAAGGATGGGCTATCGAAAAGTGTACACCATCACGGGACAGTGGCAACAAAAGAAAGAAGAATCCCTTTTGATCCATAGCATGAAAGCCGATGATGTTTTTGCCTTGGGGAAGAAACACAAACAGGATGCGGTGATCTATAAAGGAAAAGACGGGGTTATTGGGATGTATTACTTCGCAGGGTATGCTGAAATCGCAACCACCCCGACCGCCGAAGCTGCTTTCCAACTTTCACAAGGTAAAGACCTGTACAGTAAAGATCGAAACTGGTCTTTTGAGTTTGGTTTCCTATGGGGTCAACATATCCCTTGGGATGGTAGAACACCTTTTACAAAGAAAGATGTGGAGCGGTTTATAGCTAATGGTCAACTGGTCTTTGAATAAGCCTTAATTCACCTTTGACGGATCACCCTTGTCTTGCTTGGCCTGGGCTAAAACTATCTGGGTTTCAGCTACCAAAGCACTAGAATCAAAGCCTTCCTTGCCAACTTCGTCAAGGTTTACAGGTACGGGAATTCCTGAAAACACAAATCTGACAGTACAAGCATCGCCCCGGCGACTCTTACCTTCAAAGATAACGTTCGGCCCCCTTTCCCGTAACCATTCTTCATGTTCCTTTATACGTTGGAGCCTTTGATCTTCCTTTTCCTGAGCAACCTGCTCTCGCCGCAACCGACGCCTTTCTTTATTAGCTTTAATCCTTTCTTGTCTTTTAATACCGCTCATAACAATAAACCCCTCGACCAACCTAATGATAACCTAAACAATCCTTTATCGCTTGTCAAATTTATTTACACTTTCTTGATAGATTTTAGTTTATGTCATCAGGGAGGGTCTCCGAAAGCGGTACGGCTGCCCCTTGATCTATTAAATCTTGGACCACAAGGGATTTGATCCTTTCATAGGCTTCAATGGCTCCCAAATCGGGAGCATCCGACGGCGGTATAAATGCCGTCCATTGTTCTCGTAAGGATTCCAGGGTCAAAGTAGGGTTGGGGAGAGTTTCCAACATGGCCTTGATATGAGAAAACATCAGGCTTTCACGTGCTTTAGGGGGAAAGCTAGACACCCTGCCTATTGTCAAGCCTACCCACCAGCCTACTCTAAAAACAATATCCGAGGCTTCATTCTTCACAACTTCCGTCAATGCCGGGGTGACGATTTCAGTCAAAAACTTAACTTCTTTCATGGCTTATTAACATCCCGCCAAATTCTGTCTCGATGCCTAATCTCTTTAGAAATGTCATAAGGTTCCCCTTGCCAGTCCCAGGAATGTACATTATCTCCACGCTCCCCACATATCCACAAGTCCCCGTTAGACCATCTTTTATGCCATATCACATGGGTTTTAGACCATGATAAGGCAAAGGGCGGCGGATCATCCCCACGGGCGTTCCAAAGGCCATCGGGCGTGAATACAGGTAATCGTTTACAAATACTTGGTCTAACCCGACCTTCTAATAACATATCATGTAAATGATGGATATCAGCAACTGATTGAATTTGAATTTCATCATACCAGGGGATAGGGATTAGTTTTAAGCGCACTTCCCCACGGCTATCAGCCCCTATTAGGTCTAAAGCCCAAAGAGCCCCTATCTTTACCTTCTTTCTGGGATATTCTCTAGGAACCCTACCCCAGCACCTTTGGTACATCCCCTCGACCCACTTCCAGCCGACTTGATCATCACGGGCACACAACCACCCTGACTCCCTTATCCAGGGACACATACCATACCAAACTAAAACATTGATTTTCTTAGCCTTCATGACAAACCACCCCCTATGGGTTTTCACTTTCGATAACAATAGCCAGGGTTTCACCATCCTTGACGTAAACGGAACCTTCAAGGGCATAACCTTCGATAATTTTAGGTAAATGACTTCTATAGTAATACTGATAAGGTTCTTTTACCCAGGTTTCACCATCCCAAAACCGACCTTGTTGATTAATGATAATATGAGAGTAAGCCCCAATTTTCAAAGCCTTCAAATCCGATAACACATACCGCCCAGTTGTTATAAACACTGACACCACTATAAAAGCTAATGTTGCTGACCAAACATAAAGAGAGGTTTCTTGAATCCCTTCAATAGGGATCATGACAAAAGCCACTATCAATAAAACTACAAGAATCCCTGCTGCAACACTTCCAGTAAGGACCATGTTTTTGCGAACATATAAGCAATTCTATAACGATCTTTCATAAAGCCACCTTCCCAAGACAGTTTACAATACCCTAATTTAAGAATTTATAACGTAATTTATTTGATTTTAGTGTATCTATAACCGTCGCTTTGGAAGGATTTTTAACATGTTTCAAACTTATATCAAAGAATTGAACAAACAATTTCAAACAGGAAATGCCCGTGAACATAGTTATCGGGGGGCCTTGGAGACCTTGCTTAATAAGATTATTGACGACCCCACGGTAACGGTGACAAACGAACCAGCCCGGATCGTTAATGTCGGAGCCCCTGATTACAGTGTTTCAAGGAACGGTGTCCCCATAGGCTATATTGAGGCTAAAGATATCGGGAAGTCTTTAGACAATAAAGAATATCAGGAACAATTCGATAGATATAAAGGGGCCTTCAACAACCTGATCTTTACTGATTACTTGAACTTTTGGCTATATCGAGACGGGGCCTTGGTTTCAAAGGTGGCCTTGGCCGGGATTGAAGGGGATAAGATAATCTCTTTTGGGGGCAAAAACTGTCAAGTATTAGTTGACACTGTAAAGGATTTTGTTACATATCAGGGTCAAAAGATAACAAACCCACCCCAGTTGGCGAAGATCATGGCCGGTAAGGCCCGACTGCTTAAAGACGTTATCGAACGGGCTTTGTTAGAAGCTGATAAAAACACCTTGCATGACCAATTGGATTTGATTCAAAAAACCTTGATTCACGATATAACGCCTCAAAGTTTTGCCGATATCTATGCTCAAACAATTGCTTATGGTTTATTTGCCGCTCGGTTACATGATAAGACCCCTGATGATTTTAGTAGGCAGGAAGCGGTTTTCCTAATACCCAAAACGAACCCCTTCCTGCGAGGCTTGTTTAATTACATCAGCGGTGCGGAATGTGATGACCGGATTGCTTGGATTATTGACTCATTAGCAAACGCTTTTTTGGCAACGGATTTGGAGAAATTACTTGAAGGGTTTAGCAAAAATATAGGTTTGGATAACCCTATTATTCACTTTTATGAAACCTTTCTGACTGAATACGACTCCGAAGTTAGAAAGGCAAGGGGTGTTTGGTACACGCCCAAACCCATTGTCGAATTCATCGTTAAAGCCTGTGACCATGTATTGAAAACTGACTTTGGGATTATTGACGGTCTGGCAGATGAAACCAAACTTGAAGGATCGGATGTTCACAAAGTTCAAATACTTGACCCTGCCACAGGGACGGGGACATTTTTAGCCGAAGTTATCAAACAAATTAAAGAAAATTATTGGGGCGGGGGTTGGAGCCGTTATGTAGAAAACAGCCTGATTCCCAGGTTAAATGGTTTTGAATTGTTGATGGCAAGTTATGCCATGGCGCACCTCCAATTAGATTTGCATTTATTGGAAACAGGTTATGTACCGACGGCGACGGAGAATCAAAAGCGGTTTAACGTGTTTTTGACAAATACCTTGGAGGAGCACTTTCACGATTTTGATTTTATTTTTGCACCCTACTTGGCTAATGAATCCCGTGAAGCAGATCGGGTCAAACGGGACGTGCCTGTCATGTGTGTGATAGGCAATCCCCCTTACGCCGTATCGTCAAGTAATAAAGGTGAATGGATAACCGAGCTGATAAAGACATATAAGCAAGGGTTAAATGAACGAAAAATCAATTTAGATGATGACTATGTTAAATTTATCCGATATGGGCAACATCATATAGATAAGACAGGTGAAGGGATCTTGGCTTTTATTACCAACAATTCATTTTTAGATGGTCCAACCTATCGGCAAATGCGAAAGTCCCTGTTAGAGTCTTTTGATAAAATTTATATCCTAGACCTGCACGGTAATGCAAGAAAACGTGAAACATGTCCCGACGGAAGTCCTGACCAGAACGTCTTTGAGATCATGCAAGGGGTTTCTATCAACATCTTTGTAAAATACCCTAAAGATAAACGCAAGACAGATTTAGCGACGGTTTACCATCATGACCTGTATGGGACACGGGACGTGAAATTTGACAATCTCCGTAAAGAAACCCTGGCGACAACCCCTTGGAAACAGCTTAATTTATCGGAACCATATTACTTTTTTGTACCTAAAGACTTTGAGGGTCTGGAAGCCTATGAAAACGGGTTTAAGGTAACAGAGTGTTTCCCTGTTTACAATTCAGGAATTGGTACCCAACAAGACACCATAACCATACATTTTACAAAAGAATCCCTACAGGAATTGAGGCAAGACTTTTTGAACTTGGATCAAAAAACAATCCGAAACCGGTACCCAATTAAAGAGGGGCGCAACTGGAAACTAGTGTCGGCAATTGATGATTTAAGGTCAAATGACATCCCCAAGGCTGTTTCTTATCGACCCTTCGACACCCGGTGGACGTATCTTAGTAATAAATCCAATCAGTTCTTGGCCAGGCCAAGAACTGATGTTATGAGGCACCTGATTAAATCAAATTATGGCTTAGTCTTTGAACGTGGATTTGTAACAAAGACCTTCCAGGCGGTTTTTATTACCAACACCCCCTCCGATGGACATTGCATAGGACCGTGGTCCTATATGAGCCCGCTTTATCTTTACAACGATGACAATACCGCTGTCATACAACCCAACCTAAACCCTGACATTATTCAAAAGCTAGAATCCTGTCTGGGCATTCCGTTCAAAGACATTCCCTTTCAAAATTCCCCTGACAATTCTCGATTCACGGCATTGGACCTTTTTGATTACATTTATGCTGTTCTTCACAGTCCGGATTACAGGGAAAGGTATAAAGAATTTTTGAAAATAGATTTTCCGAGAATCCCTTACCCTGGAAGTCAAGAATCCTTTAGGGATTTAATTAGCCACGGCACCCGATTGCGAAACACACACCTTTTGTCCGATCCATCATTGGATAACAGGATAATTCAAATTCATGGGGATGCTGAAATGATTATAGATAAAATAACCCACACTATTGCCCCTTCTGGTGAATCAGTGACGGTCCATATCAATAAAGATATATCAATATCAAATATCCCTATCACGGCATGGGACTTCCCCATAGGAGGGTACATCCCGGCCCAAAAATGGTTAAAAGATCGTAAAGGCAGGGTGTTGTCAAGAACGGATGTTATCCACTACAATAAGATGATTAACGCCTTGGCATTGACCCATAAAATAATGGAGTCTATAAAAACATGGTATTAAAAAATACTTTACAGACTTTAATGCAAGCCATTCCCGATACCAATAGTATTACCGATATTGACCAGCTAGGGGCTTTGAAGGATGCCGCTGCCATCATTCTGTTTAGGGTATTAATAAAAGAAAAGTATGGTTTTGACCTGTCAATGGCTTCAGATGCCCTTGATCCGTCCGTTCATGAATACCTAGCCAAATTTGAAAATATTCCATTACCGTCGATTGATGTAACAGCTTTTGATATTTCAGACGGTTTAGGTGGTTTGTAGGAGAGAGTTTTAGACCTTAAACTTAAACCCGATTTGATTTTAGAAGACAAAGATACCTATACGGACAGGCGAAAATCCGGGAGCCATTACACACCCCCTAGTTGGGTAATGGAAATTGTTAGACCAGCCTTGGAGCCGATATTTTACCATCGTTGGGAAGTCGCCAACCAAGACCCTAAAAAATACTGTGAAATACTCTTGAAATTAAGAATCCTTGATCCTGCAATGGGTGGTGCGGAATTTTTAATCGGAGCTGCACAGGAATTGGCTATTGAAATTGCTTGGGCGGACCTCTACGGTAAGCCCCGGCATGTGGTTAATCCCGATGCTCACGAACCCCTAACCCATCCTGACCCTTATTTAGGGCGTTATCCTGAATTGAAACAAGGCGTAGAGAAATACCTACCCCTTGTTATCTCTCAAACATGTTTCGGTGTTGACATAAGCCCCCTTGCCACAGAATTAGGCAAATTAGCCTTACAGCTTACTTGTCCAAATACAGATATTACCCACTCCCTTGATCACAACATTCGATGCGGTGATGCTTTAATAGGATTATTCTGGCCAGATGTAGAGAGCATTTTGGAAACCCATTTTGGGATTGTTTTAGATAATTCAGATTCAATTTTAATCCAACTTGGTTTTCAGGATGATCCCACCTCTTATGACGACGTAAAACATTACTTAACCAACCCTACAGACAAAGACACTATAGAAAAGGTCCGTTGGTTATTTGATTTAGCGGTTTTAGGGGTTTTCTTTGAAGTTACAGAGTCCGACAAAACCGAACTTGAAAAGGCCCTAGGATGCGGTGATTTAGGGCTTACAGGGTGGCGGGATGTTATCAAACTACCAGCCAACACCAGTAACCAAAAAGTCTTGGAAATCCGACAAGCGATAATACACCTTGCCAAGTACGGCAAACTGGTAAACGGACGGCCTTTAAGGGCCTTCCATTGGCCCTTGGTTTACCCAGAACCTTTTGATGTGATCATCACCAACCCACCTTTTATTGGGGATAAGTGGTTAGGGACAGCCCTTGGAGGTCAGGCTACAAAATATTTATTTAATCAAGTAGCTAAAAACACAGGCACCCCCGATTTGGCGGGATTTTTTGGGTTGAGGTTTCCAGAATTGGTTAAGTCTGATAATCGATCCGTGATTGCTGCCATCATGCCAAAAACATTAGGGCAGGCTAAAAATAGAACAGTGGTAATAGAAAATTGGCTTGGTTCGCAATGGATTTTGTACAGGGCCTTGCAAAGCCGGGAATGGCCGGGACAAGCCTCTGTACATGTCAGTTTCTTATGGCTCACCAAACACCCCTTTGAGGGGGGTCGAAAAATATTAAAATTAAAACCAACAGGGGGGGCAAACTGTTGAATATGTGAATCAAATATCTAGTTTTTTGGATGGCATGTCAGGAACACCGGAGAAATTTTTGCCCAGTGCCAGAGAATCTTTGTTTTTTTACAGGAACTACCTTTCGAGGGGGTTCCCGGACGGGCAAAAATTTTATTAAATCAGGACCCGAAGCCCATAACGTTTTGGCTAAAGCTAAGGTTTTAGGAGAAGCCGGTGCTTTACAGGCTTCCTATGGAAATGCAGGTCTTCAAAACAGTCGTAAAATTGAAACAGATCGTATTGTCATTGATTTTTGGAGTTTGTTATGTCGTCATAATTTATTAGATAAATCCGCCTCAACACAAATTAAATGGCTTCGGAAAAACTACCCTTACTTACTGTCTGAAATATCAGGTACTCAAAAAGTCCGCTTAGCCTTACCAAATATACCCAGTAATGCGTTTGCCAGAACTTACTGGTGGTTGCCTTCTAGCATTGACGCCAGTCTAAGGTTAGATTATAAACCCGTTTCTTATCGCATTGCCGTTGGGGCTAAAGCCACTAAAATTTGGGCCTTGCATAAAGTGCCTGTCTTAGATGAAAAATGGGGCTTGCCTTCACATATTGAAGATAGTTTGACTTCCTGTCCCTTTGAGACCCTTTCAGTATTTGCCGTCTTACAATCTATTTTAGGTGAGATTCATGTGCGACGTTTGTCATCTTCTTTACAAACATCTTTATGTTTCTGCCCTACTTTTGCCCTTAAGGGTTTTCCCTTTCCCTGGGCATCCCAATGGTCTATAGAAAAACAAGGGCCTTTCCCCACCCCACCGTCAGAAAAAGTCACAACAATTTTAGAACCTGCTATTACTAACCTTTTAGACTTACGAGATAGGTTGCTTAAAGATCCTGAAACATTATTGCCTGAAATCCAGAACATCCCAACTAATTGGGGCATGACACAGCTTTACAATCATTATGACAATGATGCTTTTAGTGCTCCCAATATTCAATTACTAAGACAAGCCCATATTGAACTCCTTGAAGCGGTCTTGACTGCTTATGTAAGTGACACATCCCTGCCACAGTCGGGTCCGATGTTTGAAGCTCTCCGACAAGACATGGCACAGTCTGAAAATAATGGATGGTGTTTTGACCACCCTTGGATTGACAGGACGGTAAGATTCGTTCCTACCCGAGAATTTAGGGACAGAATAACCAAAATCCTGTTAGTTGCAAACCGAGAAAGGTGGGAACAAGAAATAAGCCTGATCGCAAATAAGGTTCAGGAGGTGCTGCACAAACACGGCTACCATCGCTCTAAACCCAACAATTTACTTCAATTGGCGTTACAAAACGGAGTCAGAATTCACAAAGACGACTATGAAGCGGTAATGCAGAAACTTGGTTTGTAAACCTTTGTCAAATAACATTACAGAGAATTTTTGATTTTAGTGTATTAACAGGCGAAGGCTACCCCACTCAAAGGGGTTTGATAATAAAAGAGAGGTAAAAGATCATGTCGAAAGCAAAACCTACGTATGTATTGACCCCTAGTTTGGTATGGTTGATTGTGGAAGGCCGATCCTATCAATTCCCTAAAGACACTCCTAATTATCGAATAATCAGGGATGCTATCATTAAAGAGGACTGGCACACTGTTTTTGATGCAATAACTGTGGATGGTGCTTTGGAAGCATGGGCAAAGGGTAAATTCACCGTTAAAGAAGGTCAATTCTTTTACCTTGGCGAACCCCTGCCTGTGAGTTTGAATAAGAGAATCGTTGCGAGGGCTACACAAGGGGATGATCCATCCAGCCTGTTTAATTTTTTGGAAACGGGTTAGAAACAACCCATCCCACAGGTCGGTTAACCAACTATTTTCTTTCCTGGAACATGCCAACATTCCCTTGGATAAAGACGGCTTTGTGATTGCTTATAAAGCTGTCAGGGGTGATTTTTATGACAAACACACCGGGACGATTAGTAATAAACCGGGCAAAAGAATCAAGTTCCCAAGGAATAAGGTTTCAGATGATCCTCATGTAACCTGCCATGAAGGGCTTCATGTCGGGGCCTTGGAATATGCACAATTGTTTATGGATAAAGCTAAAGGGGATCAACTGATAGTGGTTAAGGTGGACCCCCAGCATGTTGTATCAGTCCCGGTTGACGAAAAGTGTATGAAAATGCGTGTGTGTGAATATCAGGTCATGGGTCTTTACACAGTCCCTCTTGACGACACTGTATTGACCGAACCTGTTGACATCACGGCTAAGATTGTCAAAGCGGAGATTGACAAAATCAAAGCCGAGCCTGAACCCGAACCAGCTATTCTTGATGTTGTCAAAATTGATAAACCAAAGGCTACAAAAAAGGTTAAAGCCAATAAACCTAAACCGAAAACCATTAAAAAGAGCCGGGCAAAGCCAAAACCCGAATTGCACACCTTCTTAGATGACTGGACAATGGAGGGGTTGGAAACGTTGGGAACTGATCTATTGCGGGGTTATGCGGCTGTTCACCTAAAGATGGTAGGGGCATCTAAGATTCCCGGCGGTAAAAAAGCCCTATTGCAACAAATCAGTTTGGTAAGGGACCGTAACTTACACTTAGGAGGTTAATCCAACATGGAAAAATCAACTCACAAAGTAGAAATTGTTCCGGTGGTTTTGGAGAAACATCCCGATGCGGATAAGCTAAGTGTTGTCAAAGTCTGGGATTACACTGTGTGTGTCCAAACCGCTGGGTGGCTTGACCGGTCTTTGGGAGCTTATATCCCCCCGGATAGCCTTGTGGATACCGGCAGACCTGAATTTGCTTTTCTAAAAGAAGATGGGAAGCCCCCACACCATAGGGTCAAAGCTAGACGATTGCGAGGTATTTGGTCACAAGGTTTACTGATCCCGGCCCCTGAAGGCTCTAAAGTCGGTGATGACGTAACCGAGCTACTTGGAGTTTTGCATTATGTCCCCCCAGAGTCTGGTACAGGGTCTAATGCCGATGAGGAAACCCCCCCGGCCTTTCAAGGGCAAGGGGCCGCTCCGACCTATGATGTGGATTCAGGGTATAAGTATGGGGGTATTTTTATAGAAGGTGAAGAGGTCTTGGTCGAAGAAAAACTGCACGGGTCTAATTGTCGATTCCTTTACAGTTCCAAGGATCAAGAATTTCATATTGGTTCGAGAAACCGTTGGATTAAAGATGATAAGCAAAACATGTGGTCCCAAGCCGTGGATCAAAACCCCTGGCTAAAGACTTGGTGTATGGCTAACCCTGATATTGTTGTTTACGCTGAAGTTGTGGGTGCCCAGGATTTGAAGTACGGGCTCCCAAGGGGCCATTACAGACTATATGTATTTGATTTGATGAAAGATGGCCGATTCATTGATCACTTGGAAGCCTATGAATTAGGAAAAGATTTGGTTTGGGTTCCTTTGGTCTATAGAGGCCCTTTCCAACAATCCCTGATGAAAGAATTGTGTTTGGGACAGTCTTTAGTTAACGGGGCTGGTAATATCCGAGAGGGCGTTGTTTGCAAGCCCGTTAAAGAAAGGTGGGATATGCAAATTGGGCGGGTTTGTTTGAAGTGGGTTAGCCCTGATTACCTGTCCAGGGCAAAATAAGCCATGACCGAAGAGAATCCCCATGAATACACCGCAGAAGAATTAAGGGTCTTTTACCAACGATATCGGGATAGCCTTAAACCATATATCGAACCTGTTGAGCCCGTTGATCTACCATATCCTTATTTTCAAAAGGTATCAGTATTGAAATATGAACCTATTGAATACTCAATAAACACTATTGAAGAAAAGCGGTCTGTGAAATGAAAAGAGCCTTCCTGTCTGTTTTATTATTCTTGACGTTATTTAGCCCCAACCTATCTGCATCCACTTTTGAAGGGGGGCTTTTGATATCAAATCAATTCAGACGGTCAAAGGCCCTGTCCCCTGTGATTGAAGGGTCTTTGAAGTGGCAATCAAATAATGGCTGGGGTGTCAAAGGCCGGGTCCGATCCGACCAAGGCTTCGCCACCGTAGCTTATGGTGGCCCTGTCTATTCACATGAAGTGTTTACAGTTGGGTTTTATTTGGGCCTGAACCAGAATCATGAACCCATGATGGCCTTGGAAGGCGGCCTTTGTATCAATGAAATGCTTAAGGTGACAGGCCTTATCGAAATCAACACCTTGAATGTACATTATGATTTAGCCATTCAATTCAATGTTATCGAAGTAATTAGATCGGATGCCGTAGGCGTAGGTGATAATGTTTTTGTCAACTTCAATACAGGGCTTCGGGCCTATCAGTCTTATGGGATTGGCCCCTTAGCCGAAATAGTAATGCCGTCAAACAACCTAAAATTATGGGTATTCTGGGCTCCTATAAATCAAGAAACAGGGTGGGACGGTTGTCGGTTCATGTTAGGTATGGGTTTCATATATCAATAACTTGACAAAAGAAATAAAATCCCTATTATCTTTAATAACAAACCCGCCAAGCCTCTGTCTGTTAGATATGCTCAATCCTGGCGGGTTTTTGTTTTTAAGAAAGGGGCGCGTGCCGGGCAGGTCACACATACTTTATGAATTGGTCATTAATCAACGGAACTCCTGCCCAACACACAAGCAAAAATAATATAATTTTGTAAATCATTTTTGTCAAGGGAGGTTTGTTGTCGGGCGGAAAGCCTTGGTTGGGGTCAGACTTACACTTACAATTTCAAGGAGGGTTGAACAACTCAAAAACAATAAGGCGTCAGATTCCAAAACCCCCGCCCGACATTTCATAATACACTAAAATTATCAAATAGCAGGATTATTTATTCAAGCTACCCTTGAACAAACACCCTATCCCATTCTAATAGGGCCTTTTCAGGGGTGTCTCCGATAACTTCAAGACCAATGGCTGATGCTGACCACTTGCCGTTTGGCATTTGGCGTACCGTGACACCCCATTGATAAGAAGGGCGGTCTTTAACCTGGGGCGGGTAAATTGTAAAGGCATCTTTAACAAAATGTGGGAGGACCTCCGAATCAGGGTTGTAGCCTGTATCATCCCATGATCCATAACCAACTTCCGATGTATATCCCCATTCAATATCATCGTATACAAAATATGTAGGTTCTTGGGTTTCAGGTTCTTGACTTATCGGCTTCGGTACGGGTTCCAGGGCATTTTCAATAAGATTATTAATAGTGTCACTAAAATCTGTTTCGAGGTTGGGAGGGCTTCCTTTTGGAAGTTTACGGCCCAGGTTAAAAAACCGATATCCGCTGATATTTTTAGGGCGTTCCCCTGTAATATGAGTCACTGCTACACGGGCGGCTTCTGATATAGTTTTGAATATCCCTAAATGCTTGCCTTCCACATGAGTCATAAATGTTCCATTTGGCAATTCATTAACTGCAACTAAAAGTTCGTCGCCATTAACATCTTGATACAGGGTGGTTATAGGGGTACCCAAAGGCGGCAGCCGTTCATCACGTTTACGGTTGAACTTCTTAGGGATGCTACGCAAACGGACCCTGGCTATTTGACCGTCAATTTCAGTGATCTTCACGTCAATGTTATTTTTGGATGCCATCCGTCGTCGCCAAATAGGATCGGATAACATTTTATGTAATAGGGCCTCGGCCAAGACCTGCTCATTCCAGGCCACGTCCAGGGCCTTGACCAACATCTTTAATGGTGCAGCTCCCCAACCCCCATCACTAATGCCTTTGAACCAAGTCACAATTTTCAACTCCAAAGATTTTTCATCTAACATGACAAAATCCCTCCTATGGGTAAAGAACGTCCAGAATTCAATACCCTAAACTGCCTAATTCTCTCGATCAACACCCTGCAATAATTTGTTTATAATTTTTATCTAAATGAATAACAGGTTCTTTTTTCTAAGAATCATGGTGAGAGGTTTAACCGTCATGAGAAACACAGTCAATAAACACAGGCGAAAGAAACACGCCGCTGGTCCTGCACCAGCAACTCTGTATAAGGAGTTTATCAGAGGGTTTTCAAAAGACATCTGTGATTATTATGGGATTTCACCCAAAGATCCAACATATAAAGACACACTACTTCTGATAGCCGAGATCCTTGCCCCCACATACCATCGACTAAAAGAGAGATACCAAAAATTCGACCTTACTAAAAGGGGGGTTATAAAATACGACAAGGATAATTATGGTGTTGATGATTCCTTTGGTGTTTTTCATTGTGGGGCTTATCTTTTTAAGTACCATGATAAGATATTTTTCAATCATGAGGATTCTTTTCGCAGAACTGAATTGTTTGACAATAGGGATATCAAACCTTTGGTCAAAAACACTGAATTAGCCGGACTCGATTCTAAAATTCTCCATGATCTACTCCATTCAAGTAGTAATAAAGCAAAAGATCTTTTCGTGGATACGGTAGAACGCATTGCTTTCGTTCCTGTTGCAAAAGCCTTTGCTTTAGATAAAGTGATGGAATTCCCGTTTGTTAAACACCACTTTTCCTATAGGGGTGCCATGGTCCCCGGACTTAACTGCACAACTCGTCGAATTTCTATTAAGGCAACAGCTTATAAAAGTGGGCCTGTTACGGTTTACATAGGTGCTTACCTAGACTTTGAAGTTCCTGATATTTCTGAAAGAGCGTGTCCTGCACCATTTCTTTTATAGGGGTTTTAGAGATCATGTTATTTAAGAAAAGTTCCGCTACAGACAGGGCTTTTATTCAACTAGCCAAGACAAACCCAGAAGTTCGTCTGGCTTTATCCCCTATTGTCAAAGAGGCTGTTGGGTGGGACAAACTACCTAAAGGATGGACACAAGAATCTGTTGAAAAATTCTGGAACTCTTTAGTGGGGGACGTTAAACACCAAGTAACTAAATGTATCAAACGGATGGAAAAACATATTGACGACCCCGGTGCCTTTTGTGCATCTTTGAAGGATCAGATTGAGGGTAATACCAATTGGCGTAAAGGCCCCCGTAAAAAGAAACAGGCACGGGCTGATGTGACCCCCATGCGACAACGTACCCAATATTCCTGTATGGCAACATCATTGACAATGTGTCTGCAAGCGCACGGTGTGGATGTTGATGAAGACACAGTGAATAAAGTTATGGGTGCAACGCCAATGCAAGGGGCCACTTGGGAACAGGCCATTGCAGCGGCCCAGCATTTTGGTTTCCGAATTCACATGACGGTCCCATCCACAATAAAACAACTCAAAGAATGGACTGATCAAGGTATCCCAATAATGATCGCTTGGAATCCTGAAAATCGGGATTGGTCTCATGCTTCCGTTGTCTTTGATGTTGACGATCAAGATAATGTTTATGTAGCCGATCCCAATATCCCCGACCCGGACCAAACCGTCAGGGTCGTTTCCCGTGAAGATTTTTATAAAAAATGGTTTGAAAAATGGCCTAAGTATCTGGTCCGACGACCGGCAATGGCCATTCTTAGGGAGATCACTCCCGATGGGCAACAGGTTAAATTTAGGAGGTTTTAGACATGGCAAGGCGTCGTTCAAAGTATGCGGGGCGAGAGCTTCCGAAAGTAAGTAATCCTGTGGAAGCATTGCGTAGGTTTGCGGTGGTTGAAGCAGCCGGTACTGAAGATTCCTTACGAAGAGATGCTGAATTCAAAATTATGCGGGAACAGTACAACCCTAAACAAAACCTTCAGGATTGGCGGGTTTTTGTTGACGAAGTAGCGGAAGCTTATGTAAAAAATAAGCGATGGGATAAAGAATTCACAATTGCTGATTTTTTATTCCCTTCAAAAATCCGCGACGCAGCCGCAAAAGAACTAATTAACGATTTTTGGTCTGACATAGCATCAGAATATCCCGACATGAAGTTCCCAATGGCAAGGCGTCGTTCAAAGTATGCGGGGCGAGAGCTTCCGAAAGTAAGTAATCCTGTGGAAGCATTGCGTAGGTTTGCGGTGGTTGAAGCAGCCGGTACTGAAGATTCCTTACGAAGAGATGCTGAATTCAAAATTATGCGGGAACAGTACAACCCTAAACAAAACCTTCAGGATTGGCGGGTTTTTGTTGACGAAGTAGCGGAAGCTTATGTAAAAAATAAGCGATGGGATAAAGAATTCACAATTGCTGATTTTTTATTCCCTTCAAAAATCCGCGACGCAGCCGCAAAAGAACTAATTAACGATTTTTGGTCTGACATAGCATCAGAATATCCCGACATGAAGTTCCCAAAAGTTGCATCTATGAGTAAGAAGGCAGGGTACACTCATTACTGGAAATGCCTTAATGATTCTGGTTTTACAAGTGCTCAATGGTCATCACTACTTCGTGAAGCAGATAAAATTATTAAAGCTGCTGAAAAAGTAGGTATAAGTATAAAAGGGCCTCACGGCAGCGGCAACCCTAAGCTAACCAACCAACACATTGCACTTAATGGTGATGCTAGTGTTAAAGAGGACCATGAAAGTTTTGTGCTAACCAGACAGTTTGAATCGGATTTGTGTAAAACTAATAACAAGCCCTATGACGCTGTAGTGGTTTCTATTCTGGCAGCGGCACAAAAAATCGCCCCTGATGTAATAGAAGTTTCAAGTGATGGGGGTTCGTCAGCTATTAAACGGGTCTTGGCTTCGCAAAATATTGATGGAATTCTAGCAGAGTTTGAAGAAAAAGTAGCCCATTTTGAGAAAGGGGTTTCAGTCGATGTTCCCCAGTATCTAAGAGAACATGGAAACCCTGATGCGGCTGAAGAATGGGAGGAAATGAACGAAAAGTACAGGGATAAATTCAAAACAGCCACTCGAAAACGCTTGCTAAAAAAGGCCCGGATATCCGATGATGCCGAGGAATTGCGGATGTGGATTGATAATGAGGAAGGTCTTTACAGGCGTGCGGAAAACATCCGTCAAGAAGCCTTGGACATAATGGTCGAAGGTTCTTATGATAGGTGGGATCACAATCGAATAGTAGAAGATTGGGAAGAATTGGTCCGTGAAACTGCCAAGGTCATTGAGAGAGTCGTTCCAGATTCAGATTACGTTCCGTTCAATAAGAGGAGCATTAAGGAAGCCGCTGAAGAATGCGCACGAGAATTTTTGGTTGATGTACAAAAGGGTCGTATCCGGGGTTCTGATTACGGTTATTCCAATGCTGAAATGAAAGCAATCCCTAAAGAAGTTATGAAGCTAAGGGTCTAAATCAAGAATAGATAAAATCCAACAGGTGTTCGTCTGCGGCCTCTTGCATCGTTTTTTTCACGTCTGCCATAATTGCTGATACTTGCCAGTCCGACACACCTTCATGTTCTGCAATATCGGATAACCTAGCCCCCTCGAACCGCATTTGAATAAATTTCAAGTATTTTTGCCAGACAGATGGTTTCTTGGCTCTTAGGATTTTCTCAATTTCACCCCAACACTGGTTGGTAAAGATAGCATCTTCCACTCTTTTATGGGTTAACGGGCTGTCTTCACTTTCAGCAATATCTTTTATGCCTTGAACATTGTATGCGGGCTTTTCTGTTTGTTCAGACCTGAACAAAATGACCCTAGGGTCTGCCCCTAAAGGATTGTCTTTAATCCGAACTCCCATCTTTCGCTCTTTTTGAGAGCGGGCACCATACAATTCTCTTGCAACAGGGTTTACACCCTCATCCCGACAATCGTTATAAGCCGATCTTAAAACGAAAGTTGCTAAATGCCTGTCCGATATTGCCCTACCCTCTAAAATGCGATCTCGTAACACATTTCGGCGAATCAGCTTGCAAAAAGCCTCGTGAATATGATCTTCAATACGATCTGTGGCTTCAGATACAGGAAGTTTACTTTTCAACAGTGCACACATTTGATTCCAAAACGTTCCTGTAAGGCCCCCAGTTGCCTCTATTCGGGCGTTTAAGTATTGAGACGTAAGATTTTGACTAGGAAGGCTGGAATTGGTGGATTTTGATTTCATGGCAGAACCCCTTTGTTAACGTTAATTGTCACAGGCTTAACCGGACCAAGCTTCTTCCGAGCTAATGTCATAAAGCCTCAACAAACCTGTTTATAAAATAAAAGAATTAACGTGTCAAATTTTTTTATCGGGTTTTTTAGCCTATAAAAAATTACCATAGGGCTGTTATTGATTCTTTTGTTACTAGACCAAACAGGGGTGTATGACCATGGTAAATATCCGTGTAGCTCGCAGGGTGTTGAATTCCTTTAGACAAGAAAAACAATCCGCCATTCTTAGAGTAGCTTCCCGTTGGCTTCAGGCTAATTTACAAACTAAATACGATCTGATGCTTCGTTTACAAGTTTTAGAAGGGGCCGCAGGGGTTTCGGTTGATTCTTGGTGGCAACGACCAAATAAGGCGACTTTGAAGAGGGCTAGGGATGCCTTTGAAGGCACTGATATAAACCCTGTATGGTTTGAGGAAAGGTGTGGGGATATGTTCCCTATATTAAACAACAGCCTAAAACGCATTATCAATATGACTCGCATGTCTACAATAGACCCTATGGACATTATTCACAATGCATTGGCGGGGCTTACAATCCCATTTGCAACCAATCAAAGGACAGATCCACAAAAAATCCTGTACGGGGTTGGGGTTTACCTAGCTTCAAAAATTAGGAGGGGTAGGGAAACGCCCGCCACGGTTACAAAAGGGGTTTTGTTCAAAACTATTGCTAAAAAAATTATTGCCGCATCTAAAAATCGAGAGCTCCAGGCTCCTTATGATTCTGACTATGAATCGTCAGAATCTTCGTTATACGATGCTGTAGGTTGGTCTTCTTCCCATAAAAACAGCGCATCTAAGTACCTAACCAATGTATTCTTTTATGACCTTAAAGACCCCCTTGGTCAAGAGATACGTGATTATATGAAAGATGTTTGGTCTTCCGCTAGGGCAAAAAATAGAGGAATTTACATGACCTACTGGTTAGACTCACTTGAAAACCGTAAACTTCTATCCCAAAGTGAGCTGGCCGCTTATTTTGGTATAGGTAAAACCACTATCTATCAAATGTGGCCCCTCGCTTGGAAAGAGTTTTTTAAAGCCCTTTGGGACAACAAACCTTTGTTAGATAAGATAAACAGACGTTTAGTTTCTGAGTCCCTAATGCCCTTACAGGCCAAACTCCCCAAAGACTTTATAGAGCGGCTGCGGCCCCCTAAATAAAAACCCTCCAGGAATCGTTTTTAGATAGGTTTTAGCCATCCTAATATCGATCATGAATCTTTTATCACAAAAACTTAAAAACACCTTAAACGGGCCGTTTTGACTTCTATAGGTAGAAACCACAGTCTGTAAACCACCCCTATTACAATTCCTACAGCAAGTAACACTTAACGTTGATTCCTGCAAGAATTGTAATGCTTGATAAAAAATCCCCCTGTGAGTCGTTTTTAGATAGGTTTTAGCCATCTTGATATCGATCACGAGTCTTTTATCATGTTAGTCTGGAAACGGCTAAAAAAGCTCTTTGAAGCCTCTATAAAATAAATCCTATTTGACCCGTTGTTCAAATAAACCATTACGACAGGATCGTTTGGGTATCCATAGCCTTGTGAATCATTCTTATAGTGTTTTAAGCCATCTTAGACTTAAACCCGAATCCTTTTACCCAAACACCCTTGGAAGGGCTTAAACGGGCAATTAGGGCTTTATAGTGTCACCGCCCCTTTCGGGCCATGATCCTATTAGACCGGTTGGACCTGTTTAACATTCTTTCACCAGTAGACCTTTCCCGTCTTGATCCCCACAGGTCATTCTTTCACTGATAGACCAGATAGACATTCTTTCACTGATACGATCTACTCCCATCCCCCCTCTTGACACCATTCTTTCACTGATAGGTTTATTTAATCCCCTGTAGGTCATTCTTTCACTGACAGGTCATTAGGACATCTTTCCCTTTAGACCCTTCCTGTCTTGATCCTCATAGGTCACTCTTTAGGATCATGTTCTTTCTTTGGTCATTCTTTCACTGATAGACCAAAGCATCTTTTAGGTTTCAAAGCCATCATCCTATCTTATCTTTCTGCCAATATAATTTACATCGCCCGTTCCAACTTACCGGTTCAGACTGCATAAAAGAAGATTTCCCTTATAAATCAATACTTTAGACCCCAAACCCTGTCAAACTTTTTTACGCCGATGGTCCAACTTACCGGTTTAGACCACTTAAAAAGAATTATTTCCCCTTATAAATCAAGTCTTTATCAAATAAGTGAAATTTAATTTCAATAATCTATTTATATTTGGTACGATCATATCGGGCCTAGATCCGATCTAGTTTGAAAATTAGAGCGTACCGAAGCCGCCCTGGTTCTCTGCTTCCCTTTATTTATAAACGGAAGTATCACTTGGGGCTTTTGGGAAAACCTTTTCTAGCTTAAGGTTTTTCTCAAGGTTAGGTATCTGGGAAACCAGAATGGAAGCCATTGAGCTAAGCAAGCGCCATCTGGATCTAGGTAGTTCTTTTACAATTTGGTAGAAGACGGCTGGAAATGCCTCAACATCACTTATTTTGCGGGAATCATCTCCCCTCAAATAAGGAGGCTGCAAAAATGATGGGATTATCCCAAACCGATCTTTCTTTACTAACAAGGGAAAGGTGGACGGTGGGAACGTGGAATAACTTGTCAAATAATGATGATTGTTATTTGGGTGCAAGGTATTCTGATCCTTTTATGGGAAGCTAAGACTCTTATGGCCTAAGAGCACTTCTTTCCTAAGTAGGAAAAGCTAGGATTGACAATTAATCAGTAGAGACTTTAATCAGGGTTAATAGGGTTAAGGATCAACCAATGGTAAGGGCCTTAATGACTGTAAGGAATTAAGCCCTTACCTAAGACCTACTTAGGAGACTTAAAGGGATCCCCTGAAATAATAATAACCATAGAAGTAATGAGAATCATGATAATGATGATCATTATGGTCGTAAGATTCTTATTGTTAGAAGTAATGATATTGATAATTGAATTAGTAAGGATGTTATTAGTAGTAACAGTAATGTTAGTACGAATCATATAGATGATAGTATTAGCCTTACGGTTAGTATTGGTAATAACTTTAGTGATACAGTTATTGCTATTGTTACGGTTCATAAGGATCGTAATTAGGACGTTCATCTAATGGATGGACCTCCGGGTTGATCGGTTAGCTTGTTAGGTAATGAGTAGAACGATCAATAAAGGTTATCGAATGTGAACGATTAGTCACCTCTTAGATAACTTGATAATGATTGATTCTATTTGTTATTGCTACGATTGACTTAGTGCTAGTGCTTAAGGTTCCTGTAGTGAATGGTTCTATTTGGTTTGTCTGTTTGAATTGATGATGGGTTTTGGATTTGCTTCCAAAACGAAAAAAATCAATTGATAGATAGACCAGACAAGTTGGGTTTTAAGAAATAGGGCCTTTGGCTCATGGCGAAGTGAATCTATCGTTGTTTTTTAACAACATCTATAAGTGTATCTAAAAAAGAATCAGGACAGAAAGAACAGTAGGATAGTAGGTCTTAGAACAGTATCTATATGACTAAGACAGGGACAGTGGGTCTATAGGATCAATATGACCAAAAGAAAGAATAATAAGGTCTATAGAATCTAATCAGGATCAATATGACCAAGACAATCAGAACATGTATCTATATGACCAAGACAAAGGGTTATTGAATCAAGATCGATAGGTCTATAGAATCGAATCATCGAGATAAAGATCGGGTCTATTAGATTCTGGACAGATTTATTAGCTTATCAGCCTAAGATCAGTTTATGGACTGGCAAGGTTAATGATGCGTTCAAATTATGATAATGCCTTTATTGAAAATCTACTGTATGGGTGGTGGAGCGGTTTATTGACTGTAAGGTTGATTAAGGGTTTGGCTTTGGAAGTCAGACTAATTAGGATCGGTGTTGAATTTAGTCTTGTGGATTATCGGGAAGGTCTTTTAATGAGTTTGGCTATCAGGGTTAGGAGCCCAAGGGGAAAGTGATCATGTTTATTGACCCTAGGACTTTGGCTATAGGAGTCGCATGTTGTATTAAGGGTTGGGCTGTTTTAGATTTTCCTGGGACGTGTAGAGCACACCCTTCTTATAAAGTTCATATTCAAAAATCAACAGCAGCACCAGAACAGATTCCTTTGTTATCCATAGGGACTTTTAAATTTCCTTTCATCGTTCAATGGGATGTATGGCAAAGAGTTGTTGTGCCTTTATTTGTTGAAGGGTTCGAGTCAAACCCAAATATGCTTTTTTCTGATTTAGTTTCTACCTTAGAGGCGGATTTTAAGGGTAAATTAATTCAGTTAGGGTATCTACCACTGGAGGGTTAGGACGTGTCAGAGACAGAAAAAATTGAAAAGACAGAAAACAAAGTTTGGATTGCTTGTAGGGCTACCGGGGGTTGTGTAGGAACCCATGCTATTATCATAATGAATCAGCCGATCCCATCTTCCGATGGAGTTGGGCTCTCGGGAAGGACGATCCGCTATCAATGCTGTACGTGTAATAAGATATTTACAGTGTTTCATTAAAAGGGCTTTTAGTGTATTTAGTAGCAGGTCGTTCATTCTAAGGGATCCTTATGTCTGTTAGATTGTTTCATGGACCAGGGGCTCGGGAAGCAGCGTTAAAAAACGCATCTGATGTAGGTGTTTTATTAGCACCCCCTTATGGAGACTCTGGTCTAAAAGTTGATGAAGCCCGTGAAATAGCCAACCACTTGATGTCAGCTCATATAGGGGATCATATAGGGGTTGTTGTTGTAGGGCCTTTGGACAATGCCGCTTCGATTAAAGCCCTTGATGCTTTATTGAAATCTATTGAAGAGGTTCCGTCCCCCTACGTTATCCCTGTTTTATGGGCTGATGATCTAGGGGGTGTTCCCCCTACTATTGTTTCACGTTGTATCGAAGTCTGGGCCGGGGGTGGTTTAGAAACATCCAATGAATATGAATCCGTAGCCCGAAGGTTATTGGATTGTGTTAAATCAAATAGGCTTTATGAAGTCCCTGGTCTATTATCTGATGTAAAAAAATCAGGGGAATTATTAAATGCCCTTAGTGATGAATTAGCTAAAGACTTGGAAAACCCATCTTGTATTTATTTATGGGAACGTGTTAGAAAAGTGGCCCGTTGGAGAAACCCAACCGTGATTGAGATTTTATCGGCGTTGATCTAGGGGGTTTGGTAGCTGATGATATATGCCGTTACGGGTGATCAAGATGTTTTACGTCAAAGATTCCTACAAAAAACCATAGATGACCAAAAAGCTCTCGGGTGGCAGGTTGTCTATGTGGACGGTGCTGATCCCAATGGCTTAAAGGATGCCCTAGCTTACAGGGATTCGTTTTTTGGTTCCGATGATGATGGCGACGTTACCGTTACCCAAACAGTGATTGTTGTAGAAAACCCTCACAAAATTGATATTGAATTCCTAAAGAATTATAAAGACGAAAACATGGTTTTACTGTTACATCATGATAAAGTGTTAGATGGCCGGACAAAGTTTGGAACCTTCGTTAAATCACTAAAGAAAAATCATTCAGAACATAAAAAACCGCCCTTTTGGGAAGAGATCACCACCGCCCAAGGGTTTTGTATTGAGGAAGCTAAAAGATACCAAAAAACGCTATCAGACGGCCTTGCACTGGCTATTGCAAAGCAAGTGAGTACTGACTTGGGATTTTTATCTTTTGAAATACAAAAAATGGCAATGTTAGCCGATCTCGATAACTCGGATATCATAACGAAAGAGCATGTAAAGGATGGCATGGCCCCTATAGCCAAAGCCGTCGTCAATCCGTTAACCGAAGCATTGGAAGCCCGAAGTACTGTAGCTTTAATCAGGTCTTTAGATCATATACAGAAAAATACTAAAGGGGATGCCACCATGCAAATCGCAGGGCTTTTATATGCAACGGTATCCAAATGGTTTTCTATTAGGGATTTACTCGATCAAGGTGTGTCCAATCCCGATGATGGGGCGTCTCGATTGGGTATTAATCCTTGGTTTTATCACAATAAGCTGTTACCCCAGGTTCAAAAGTGGAGTCGTGGGGACATTGTTGATCTGATAAAAGTTTTGGCAAATGCTCAAAGGGCTGTTTTGAACGGGGGGATTGACCCCTGGAACGTTTTAGTGTCAGGGTTAGTCGGGGTGTGTGCCCGTTAATAGCTTTATAGGAAACTTTAAAGGGATCGGCAGCACAAAGCCGGTTGTATGATAAGTAGTGACCAGAATCTACAAAACCAGAAGGAGACGGAAATGATCTTTGACCCTAGCGCATCGGACCGTAAAGTGCGTTCATTTACTATGTCCCCGGCATTTTTAGATGGCTTCAGGGGGAAGCAGCCTAATTGGGGGCCTTTGGGTTATTTTGTGTTCAAAAGGACTTATGCAAGGGATTTACCGGAGGGGGGCTCAGAGGAGTGGTGGCAAACGTGTCAGCGGGTCGTTGAGGGTTGTTTTAATATACAAAAAATCCACTGTAGGCAGATGGGGTTGCCTTGGAAAGAGGGCATGGCCCAAAAGTCAGCCCAAGAAATGTTTCAACGCATGTGGGATTTCAAATTTACACCCCCTGGAAGGGGTTTGTGGGTTATGGGTACGGACCTTGTTTATAGCAGGGGTTCAGCGGCTTTGAATAATTGTTTTGCCGGGGATACAGAAATTATTACGGCTGATGGGGTGAAGCCTATAGGTTCTTTGGCAGGTACGGATCAAACCTTGCTTACAAGGGGTGGTGCATGGGTTAATGCCCCAATATTATCTTTTGGCAAACAGAAATTATGGAAGCTCGTGATTCAAAGAGACAATGCAGAAAAGGTTATTTATTGTACAGGGGATCATCGTTGGTTTGCCAAACTTCCTAGAAGGGACTTTTCAGAAGTCTTGACGCGGGATTTAATTCCCAATGACATCCTTCCAGGGCATTGTCTTGAAGGGGTTCACGTTAAGGGGGCCGTACATCATAAAAGCCATTGGACAGTTAAGTCAGTAGAAGAGACCGATAGGGTAGAAGAAGTTTATTGCGCAACTGTAAAAGATCACGGGGCCTTTGCCTTGGAAGGTAACATTTTGACAGGTAATTGTGCCTTTGTATCAACTGAAGACATCAACGAGGATTTTGTGGCCCCTTTCTGTTTCCTTATGGATATGTCAATGTTGGGGGTTGGGGTTGGGGGGGATACCCGTGGGGCTGGCAAGGTCAAAATCCAAACACCCAAACTAACTAGTGAACCTTATGTAGTAGAAGATTCACGGGAAGGCTGGGTTGATTTATTGAAGGTTGTGTTAAACGCTTTTATTGGCAAGGGGCAGTTCCCATCTATTATTGATTATTCAAAAGTGCGGGGCAGGGGGGCTCCGATCAGAACCTTTGGAGGGGTTGCATCCGGCCCCAAGCCCTTGCAATTAATGGTAGAGGGGATTGTCAAGGTTTTATTGCCGAAAGGGGTGTCAGCGGCATGGGAAGTCGAATGGTTGGAGGATCAAGGCAAAATAAACATGGCCAGGGTTATATTTATAGGCTGTGGGGAGCCGTCAAAAATAACATCGACTCAAATAGTGGATATTTTTAACTTTGTTGGTAAATGTGTTGTGTCGGGGGGTGTGCGACGGTGTTTACCTAAAGGCACCTTGGTTCATACAGAATTGGGGCTTATTCCTATTGAGAAAGTGAAAGTGGGTATGCGGGTCATGGCATCCGAAGGTTATAGTGAGGTTACTGATTGGGTTTACCAAGGGGTCCAGCCTATCAGTCGCATTAAAACTAGTTCTGGATATTTCGACTGTACTGATAAACATAAGATAGCCATTGCAGACGGCCAGGGTTATAGATGGGTTCAGGCTAAAGACTTGAAACCAGGGGATCGAATGATCCAAAACTTTACAGAGCTGGAGGGGTCCAGGTCTGAAGGGCAGGGAAGCCTTAACGCATCTGTGATGGGGACTTGGCAAAATTGGAGTCTCACTAAGCATCGGGCAGCGGCACAGGTCACAAATAAAACAGCGGAAAATAACTATAATGAATTTGTAGAAACAGTTAGTAGGGCTTTGGCGGCTTGTGATCCAGAATCTATCCTTCAAGGGTCTTTGGAAATCAGGTCTCACTACCTTAAATCGGTCTATGATGCAAATGGTCCTGATTCCAACCATATCGTAGAAAGCCTGGACTTGAACGGCATTAGGTCAATTCAAGCCGTTGCTGCATCTTTGGGTATTCCTACACGCATTGTTGAAGAAGGTGAAGATCAAGTTTATCAGTTGGTTTTGGAGGGGGCCTTTGCAGAACAGCAGTGGCGAAAACAAATAACTGCCGAAAAAAGAATACCAAAAGTTGTGGAGTCAGACAGTCAAGGGACATCGGAAGTAATCAGGGTTGACCATAATGTTTATTCAGAAGAAACTTATGATATATCTGTTAAAGCTGGTGAATTTGTCGCCCAGGGGGGTTATTTAGTCCATAATACAGCAGAAATTATGTTTGGAGAGCCTGATGACGAAGAGTTTCTGGCTTTGAAACAGGATATGGAAGCCTTGAATGATAGGCGATGGGCAAGTAACAATTCGATTTTTGCCAAGGTGGGCATGGATTATTCAGATATTGTTCAAGCGGTGGCAAAAAATGGGGAGCCGGGCTTATTCTGGTTGGAAAATGCCAAAGCCTACAGTCGCATGATCGATCAACCTGACTATAAAGATCGGCGCATTTCAGGTGCCAACCCTTGTTTTGCAGCGGATACATTGATTGCCACGGCAGATGGTCGAGGGGCCGTGTCTATCAAACAGTTGGCAGACGAAGGCCAGGACATTCCTGTTTATTCCATTGATAAAGATGGCAATGTGCAGATCAAGTGGGGGCGTAACCCCCGCATGACACGGCAAAATGCCCCCCTTGTTGAGGTTGTCTTTGAAGACGGTGGGAGTTTGCGTGTCACCCCCGATCATAAAATGTATTTATCTGACTGCTCTGGGAGTTTGCGTGTCACCCCCGATCATAAAATGTATGTATCCCACTATTCTCAATGTGAAGCAAAAGATTTGCGGGCCAGGGATAAGGTGCCTAAATTTAGCAGTGGTGATATAGCTAAGTTAGACTTATTACAGGAATTTGAGCAGCAAGATTCTGGGATGAAAAAGGTCTCTGATGACTATGTTCTCAAAGTTTGCACTGTCTGTGGCAAGGTTATGGTTTTACCTTGGCAACATCGGCATCAGGTGGGTTGTAGTGATTCTTGTTTCAATCGACTACAGGATGTTATTCAAAATCATAAAAGAGACCCGAATCCTGGAATTGAAAGCAAACATGTTAAAGAAGTTCGGATTCTTGAAGTTACCGAAGATGTTTATAACTTGACTGTAGATGACAACTATACGGTAGGGGTTGTTACAGATTTCAACCCAGAAACTCTTGAATGTCAGGGTGTATTTACTTATCAATGCATGGAGCAAACCTTGGAGAGCTGGGAGATGTGTAATTTAGTAGAGACTTACCCGGCTCACCATGAATCCGAAGACGACTTTAACCGCACTTTGAAGTTTGCTTATCTTTATGCCAAGACCGTAACCTTGGTTCCAACACATGATCCTCGTGCAAATGCCGTGATGACCAGAAACCGTCGTATCGGATGTTCAATGTCAGGTATCACGCAAGCCTTGAAAAAGTTCGGACGACGAAAGTTTTTGAACATGTGTGATAGTGGCTATAAAGAGGTCCAGGCATGGGATCGGGTTTATTCTGACTGGCTAGGCGTGCCTCTGTCTATTAAGACTACAAGTGTTAAACCGTCCGGTTGCCGACCGGGTTATGCCCTTACCAGTACCAGTGAAGGATTGCTGACTTTAGATGAATTGTTGAGGGAACATCCCGAGGATCAAACATGGAACAATGCCCCTGCGGATTTACATGCTTTAGATAATAAATGCCGTATCACAAAAACCTTTAGGAATGGAAAGGCCCTTATAAACAAGATCACACTATCTTATGGCATGGTTTTAGAGTCCACTTTGGATCATAAGTGGGAGGTGCGTGAGGATAATCATAGGTATTGGGTGAAGACTAAAGATTTGAAACCTGGGGATGTCTTGACTGTCACACCGGGGGTCTATCAGAATCCCAGGGTTATCAAGCTGGCTTCTGTGGACGGGTTCTCGAAATCCCCGAAGACCATGACACCCGAGCTGGCTTGGTCGTTGGGTTTCTTATGGGCAGGTAATAGCGGAAAGCGTTCTTCAAAGACAAATCCATCATCAGAGATCCATAATAGGCTTTATGCTAATCAAATCCTACATGATATGTTTGAGTTACAACCAGATATTTTAGATGGTTTGTCCGATGTTGAGATGATTAATTTATTCATCCATCATTTTCAAGAATGGCTGAAGGTTAACGATATCCGTTTGGGATCGGACAAGACACCCCTTTGTGTGAGGGCTTCTGATAGGGATATCATTATAGCGTTCATGGCCGGGGTTTTGGATTACATGCCTGATGATGTAATCACACTTGATGACAAACATGCTTATCATATTCAAGATATGTGCTGGGCCGTAGGGCTTTGCATGGATCATGAAGTGGATCATGATGGGAATCATCTTTTGTCATTGACAGGTGTTTCGGATAAGGATGTACACGACACATATTTAACATATTCTGTTTCCAAAACTATCCCCCCACTGTCAGACTTGGGTTTGCCAGAAGCTGTTAAGGTTATATCCAACGAACCTGCCGGGGAAGTCTTGACATATGACATTGAAGTGGATCATGTCCATTGGTATTACGCAGGGGCGGTAAAAAGTCACAATACTGTATCCCTTCTATGTGGGGCCACCCCAGGTATCCACTACCCACATTCTGAATACTATATGAGGTGGGTAAGGGTCGCCAACACATCGCCTTTGGTTCAGGCAAGTAAAAACGCCGGGCACCCTGTCTATGATGATCCTTATGCCGATGATACGTCGGTGGTGGGTTTCCCTGTCCATGAGGCGAATTATCTTAAGGGGAAGGCTGATGTAACTGTATGGGAGCAGTTTGCCAATACAGTTGATATGCAAAAATATTGGGCTGACAATCAAGTTAGTGTCACTATCACGTTTCGCCCTGATGAAATTGAAGACCTAAAGACCTGTTTGGAAATTTTTGAAACTGATTTGAAAGGTTTGTCCATGTTGCCTATGGGAGACGAGGCTGAACACGGTTATAAGTTCCCCCCTTATCAAACAATCACAAAAGATGATTATGAATCTTACATGGCTAATATATTACCTTTGGATTTGAATACTTCAACGCATGATGACGAAGCCACAGAAAAGTTTTGCTCTAATGACACCTGTGAGGTTTCCTTCAAATCTTAAGGCTTCCCTATAAAAATTTCTTTTTAGTGTATTAAAAACAGACCCATGAGGTTCACTTTTTGAAACTTTTGGAGGATCAAATGATAGGTTTTGATGAAATAATTAATAAGGTACCAGCATCCAAGGATTTGGTAAAAGTTTTGAAGGCTTTTAAAAAGGCCCGTGAAACTTTTGTTGTCGAGGGTGGGCAGTTATATTTAACTTTAAAAAACATGGATGCAACGCTGATAATCCCGACTGATATTAAAGCCGGGACATATTCATTGAAGCATTTTACGACCCTTGGCGATCTTGTTGAGGATGATGCCATAGCGTCTGAAACATCCGTGCCCATGCCCATCCCGGAAGGGGAGCCTTGTCCTGTGTCAGGGCTCCATGAATTCACTGCCTATGTATCTACCGAGTCGGGCCGCCCGAATCTCCAAGGGATTCTCTTTGACACTGAAAACCAACATCTTGTGGCTACAGACGGCTATCGGATGCTTTTTAAGCCAGCGGACCTTACCTATGGTGGTGTAATCCCCATTACGTCAATGGAAAAGTTTGTCAAAGCCTATTACATTGTCGATAACCTATTTGTTTATATTGGTGACGGGTTCAAGATCGTCGGCCATGTATGTGTGGGTAATTATCCTGATTGGTCAGGAATTGTCCCGAAGGATACCGAAGGTTTTCAAGAGGTTTACCTTCCAGGGTTGGAAGCCATTAAGAGAGCCAAGGTTGAATTCAGGCTGAGTAGGCAAAGGGATGCCGTCAATAGCATCCTTATGAAAGAAGGGGATTATGAGGTCCATGTTAATGCTGATTATGCGGAGACCTTGGTGAAGCAGGGCTTTACAAAGGCTTTGCAACAAAACCCTAACTCTGCTTTGCTGTTGAATAACGGAGTCTTTAGTGCGATTTTGATGCCCATCAGAGTCTAAAAAGGGGGTGAAGTTATGCACTTTGAAGCTGCGTTTGTTGAAGGGGTTTTTTATATTGATCATGAAATGGGTGGGGGTTTGCATATCAGGTCGTCTAAGGGTGTTGAGAAAGTTTCAGACCTTTTACAGCCTTTGAAAGATACCAAAGTTCAGCTTGCCCTTCATTACCTACCTAGCATGACACCTGACAGGTGGGGTGCAGGGTGTTGTTATTGGGAACCGTTTGGGAAATGTCCGGCGGGACACCACAATGACCCGACGTTTCTATTGCATTTTGCTGAAAGCGGTATCTTGACTTTACATGAGGATAAGTGGTCCATACAGACTGATAGCAGTATAAAGGCCGTTCCTTTTGATCTTGTGGAAGGGCATGACGCACGGCTGGTTGTTGTGACTGATAATAGTGTTTGGGCTGGGCCATTAAATTTTGAAACCTTTGAAACTATGGAGAAATTGGAGATTACGGCCAAGGCCCAACGGGAACTTTTGAATCGATTGTATGTGGAGGTTAATGATTTTATGGACAAAGAGCGGTCAAAGGCCGGTAAGTAGAAAGGCCGATAAGTAGAAAGGCCGATAAGTAGGGAGTGTTGATTAGTATGGCTTATTTTTCAGGGCATATTCATAATATAGTTTTTGAAGATGCCGTTAAGGCTTTCTACATTTTGCGTATGACGTTAGATGGGAATACCAACCCTAATGATAAGATTGTAGTTAAAGGCCATATACCAGGAATGCGTGTCCATGTAGGGGCTTGGTTTGGTTTTAATGCCAACTGGGTTATTCATAAAACCCACGGTAAACAGTTATCAATAACAAAGGCCCCTGTCTTATCTGGTGGGGGTTGGGATGCTGATACGGCTGAACAAATGTTGATTTCCAACGGTGTTGGGACGTCGGTTTTACGTTCAATTCGTTATAATTACCCTGATGACTTTGCTTTCATGGAAGCCTTACGGGATGTCAAGGCTTTGGAAACCGTGCCAGGAATCAACACGTTCACGGCAGAATTTGTAGCCCGGCAATGGAAAAACCTTGTCACGTTTTTTCAAGTTATGGATTTTTTGAATGACTTGGGTTTACCAGCAGGTAAGGTTCGAGAGGTGTGGTCTACATTTGGTGATGATGCCCAAACTATTCTGTCAACCAATCCTTGGGCATTAGTTCGTATTGAAGGGATCAGCTTTCAGCAAGCGGATGCTGTTGCAATTCATTTAGGCTTGGATTTGGATAGCCAGGAACGTGTTAAAGGGGCTGTTCAATATGTAATAAAAAACCAAAGAAACTTTGGTCATATGTATGTGACTACGGGACAGCTTTTTGATGATGTTCAAGAATTGGTATCCGATGTGTCTAAAGAGGCTGTTGCCCAGGCGTTAACCGATAGCCATAAGGTGGGGGACTTGGTTATCGACCGTGAAACTCGCCCTGGTGTTACAGCGGTCTATGAAACATGGTCTTATAATATCGAAAAGGATTCTGCCGATACCTTAAAACAAAGGGCGGTCACAGCCAGCTTTGGTAAAGACGGTCTTGACGTACTGCCTTTTATTAGACGCATGGCTTCGGTGGGTATTAAAACAGATAAAGAGGCCTCTAAGAAAAAACCTGATTTGGATAAGGTTATTAAAGCCGCCATTGCTGACTGGGGCACAATGGAAAACCTTATTCTGTCGGATACTCAAAAGCAAGGTGTTCACAACGCCCTGGCAAATCCTATATCAGTCTTGACAGGCTTGCCGGGGACGGGTAAGACTACTAGTTTGAAGGCCGTTGTTAGAATCCTACAAGGGGCTGGTGTCAGATTTTTGTTATGTGCCCCAACAGGGATCGCTGCTAAAAACCTGTCCACTATGACGGGTTCCCCAGCCTATACCATTCATAGGGCTTTTTTAGCCAAAGGGTCTAGTGAGGAGAAACGTGAAACTACCTATGCGGGGATTGTAGGGGAATCAGAATCCGGGAATATAGACATTCCCGATAAAGATGCAAAATGGGGATACGGGCCTGAAGACCCCCATCCGGCTGAATTTGTTATTGTTGACGAAGCCTCTATGTTGGATCAACATTTAATGTACAGGTTGTTACAGTGTACCGCTCCTGATTGCCGATTGATATTTGTAGGGGATGCGGCTCAATTACCTTCGGTCGGTCCTGGAAACGTGTTACGGGACTTGATAGCATCAAATCAATTCCCCGTAGTGAGTCTTACTGAAATCTTTAGACAGAAAGATACTTCGGATATCGTTTATGCGGCTCATTCAATCTTTCATGGTAAAACCCCTGAATGTGAAGACAGTAAAGATTTTGTTTTAGTCCAGGTTCAAACAGAAGAGGAGGCATTAAAAATAATAGAGCGTTTAGCAGTGGGTCTTTATTCCCGTAAAAATGAAACCTTTCAGATTCTATCCCCCCGTCATGCCGGGACTATTGGGGTGACAAACCTTAATGCCCGGTTAAGGGAATTGCTAAATCCTCTAACCGACGGTCTGCCTGAAATGAGATTTGGTAATGACACAGTGCGTCAAGAAGATCGTATTATGATTGTAAAGAATAGCTATCTTTTGAAAGTTTTTAATGGTGATATGGGCAAGGTTTCCAGAATTGACAGGAAGTCTAAAGATATTGAAGTGAAAATATTCGACGATCCGCCTTTGTTTATCCAACTTCCGTTAAAAGATGCTTCCAAGCTAATCCGATTAGCTTATGCTTGCACTGTCCATAAGGCACAAGGGTTGGAGTATGATATTATTGTTATGCCTTTAATGGACAGCTTCAAACAGCAATTGCAAAGAAATCTGTTGTACACGGCGGTGACAAGAGCCAAAAAGAGGGTTATTCTAGTAGGGACTTATTCAGCTTTGGAGAAAGCTGTTATCAATGATAAGGAAGATCAAAGAAACACGTTATTCAAAGATAGGATAATGATTCAAAAGGCGGTGATGGCATGAGCGTAGAAAAACAAACCCTGGCTGACGGGGTGTCCTTGTCATTTTCTGAAGATGAGATTAACGCCATTTATGAGGAATTGGTAGCCTTGGCCGTGCCTTTGGACATCGATCCAATAGCATACGGCCCTAAACGGCTTAATGGTAAAACCGCTGAAGTCCGTAAAATGTTGGACAGGGTGCACAGAATCTATTTGGAGGTGTCCCAAAAACACGGGGCCATAAAAAGGCGTTTGCGCAGGGCAAATGCCGATTTAGTTTTAGCAAAGAATGACCTGTTTGCCAACGACCCTGAAACACGGGCGGGGCGCAACGTGGCTGATCGTGAAGCCATTGCCGTTATGAAGTTGCAAGCAGAGGTGGCGGCGTTAAACAATCTGGAAATTTTAGATGCCGATTTAAGCGCAATGTTGACCGTTATTAAAGCAAAACATGCCGACCTTCGGGATACAGAATCACGTCTAAGGGATCAGATTAGATTATGTGGTGAAGAATTAAGTTTGGGTAGTCGGTGGGGGTCCGCTGTACCGAACGCCCCTGAAATTGATCATCGGGTGGCAACGGGTGCTGATATAAAAGAGATTGATAGGTTATTGTCAGGATTGGACAGTCAAATTGATCTGGCTCAAAAAACAGGGGGCTTCCCTGAATCTGAGCAAGCTTTAGGTAAGTGGAATCCCTTGCCCGAAGCAGCCCATGATGCGGATGTTGAAAATCTTTTAGAAGGGTTTAAACAAACCGATCTTTCAGAAACACACCCTGCTACTACCGATCAGAATCTAGTGGAATCCTTTCTTGACGGCTTGGCTCCAGGCATAGTTAAGCCGAAACCTAAAAAAGAAGGGCCTGATACACTACCTGAAGTTACCGATTCCATTATAGAAGACCTTTTAGCATCCTTTGAAGATATGGAAGGGTAACTTATTTTTTATTTTTTTAGGGTATATGAGTTTAACGAGGCAAGTCCGTAAGAGACCGTGCCCGGTTTGTTTAATTCTTTTTAGGAGGTGCTATCATGGCACAGGGTTTTCAGACGTTTCAGATGGGTCAAGGGGATCAGAAGTTCGGCACAAGTAAAAACAGGCGGTGGAAGGGGGAAGCCGGGCAGATGTACCGGTTTTCCCTGATTTGGTTTGATGGCATTGAGGAGGGGGCTCCGGACTTTGGGACTCCAGAGGCCCCTAAAGCCCCCAATTTTATCGGGGCACCGATTTCCTACATCCCCGGTGTGGGATACGTGGTAAACAATTCCCCTGAGATCACTAAGTTGGCAGGGGGGGATGCCCCACGGACCCGTATTGCCACGGTGATTGCCGTGTGGCCTTTGAAGAGGGACGGTTCGCCTGACGGTAATCGAATTCAAGCAGGTGATGCCAGTGTTCAAACTTTCATCATGTCGGGGGATCGGTATGAAGCCTTGACACAAATTAACAGGGAGTTCCCCTTTGCCCAACATGACTTGACTGTCAAGTGTGAGGACACTCAATATCAAAAATTGACGTTTAGTCCTTGTAAAGAAAATCTTTGGCGTAGGTTCATCGATGGTGGTGATAAGGCCAAGCCTGTGGTTGACCCTATTATGAATGAGGCTGCACAATTGGTGGCCAACATTCAAGCCGAGTTGGGCCGGGTTATGACTCCGGAACAGATCAAGGCCAAGTTGGGGGGTGGGGACAGTCCTACTGGCCCTGTTAGCACCCCTGTAACGGAGGATATTGACAGGTTGGTGGACGATCTGTTGGGTTAGTGAGGCCCTTTTTTAACCTGCGGGGTCGAACGAATTTGATGAAAATTTTAGGGTTTGATCCCAGCTTGACAAACTTTGGTTGGGCCTTGTTAGACAGTGATTTAACCGGGCCAAACCAAGGTTATTGTCTTGAAACAGGTCGATTTCAGACATCTTCAAAAACACTTTTCACAGATCGTTATGTTGATATGCGAGAAAGTGTTCAAAAAGTGATTCAAAAATATCATGTGTCTAAGATAGGGGTTGAGTATCCGGTTTTCAACGATATCTACTCCGAGGGTATGTATGGGTTGTTTTTATACACATGCGAGGCAATAAGGGCTGAAAAGGCTGATGTTGTATTCTTTTCACCTGGACAGATAAAGGCCCATGCACGGTTATTTTTGGATCGGCCCAAGGGCTGGAAGATGATGAAACCTGACATGGTGGAGGCCACTAAAACCGCCGAAGGTATTCGCATGAATCACAATGAGGCCGATGCCTACTGGGTGGCAAGGGCTGCTATGCGGTTTTGGCAATTGCATGACGGGATTATTCAGGAATCTGATTTAACGCCTGTGGAGGTTAAACAATTCCTAGAGATTAAACAGTATTCACGGGGTAGGAAAGCAGAAAAATCGGAATTAAAGGGTATTTTACACAGGGAAGATGAGCGCTTCTTTAGGTGGAGCGGGGAGGACTAGTTATTATGGCAAGGGCACCAAAGAAAACTGAAACCGAAAAGGCTGATAAGCCGTTAAGCAAACTTGCTGCAATGCGAGGGGTGTTGGACAGGGTTTTGAAAAATGATGATTCTTTGGTTCAAGTTGATGAGGATCATTTCAAAGAATCTTTTCCCCACATCCCAACGGGTTCCGCCATTGTTGACTATTTGATCGGGGGGCGGCCTAACAAATATGGTGTTTTGCCGTGTCCCGGTTTTCCAAGGGGGCGGTTGGTTAATTTGTATGGTATGGAATCCGCTGGTAAAACAACCTTGTGTTTGACTGTGTGTGCCCAGGTTGCTGCAATGGGGGGTTCAACCTGCTATATTGACTGGGAACATACTTTGGATTTGTCTTATGCGAAATCTTTGGGGGTTCCCGTTGATGATCCTGATTTGTTCGTTTTGTACCAGCCTGAATCCTTGGAGAAAGGTTTGTCAATCTTGTGGACCGCTGCAAAGGCCGGGATTGATTTGATTGTATTGGATTCTACGGGGGCGGCGGTTCCCAATCAAGTGTTGGAACAGGCTATTGATGACAAGGGCGGGCAAACAAGAATTGGTTTGGCTGCTGCTATATGGTCACGATTCCTACCTGAATTGAAGGGGATTACGGCGAGGTCGGGGTCTTGTGTTGTTGGGATTAGCCAGTTGCGTAAAAAGATATCTACGGGTTTCGGGGCTGGTCGAGGTGAGGGGACTACTGTCCAAGGGGGGGAGGCTTGGAAGTTTTACTCTGAAGTTAGAATTGGTTTGCGTAGGATTAAGTTTGAAAAGGGCAAGGTTTATTCAATTATTGAAAATAAGATGATTGATGATGTTGTTAGATCCCAAATCCAAGTAAAAATTGATAAGTGTAAGTTGGCCGGTTCCCAGGGCATGTCGGCAAATTTCTTTATCAATCATGGGGAAGGTATCGATGATTTGCGATCTATTATCGATATTGCCATCGCCCATAAAATAGTTCAAAAGGGAGGGGCGTGGTTTGAATTTACTATGGGGAATGGAAAGGTGCTTCGAGGTCAAGGTATGCAAGGGTTCAAAGACCTGCTAAGGACTGAAGACGGTGCCTTAGATGAATTGTATAAACGGACCTTGGATAGACTTGCTCAAGTTGCAAAAGAATCCCTGATGACAACCGATAATTTTGAAGATGACTTTGATGATGATATCAGTGAAATTGATGCTATACTCGGTAAAGGAAATGTTGAAGAGTCAGAAGACGAAGACTTTGATGACGGTGAATAGCCATGATGAAAGTGAGGGTTCAAAATTTCCAGTCAATCAAAGACGCAACGGTCGAGATTGACGGGTTTACGGTAATCACAGGCCGTAATAATTCAGGGAAGTCCGCTTTTATGCGGGCGATAAGGGCGGCCTTCCAAAACCCTAGGGGAACATCTTATATCCGTAGGGGGGCTGATAAATGTACGGTCGAGATTGACTTTGGTGATGGTAATACCCTTAAGTGGGAGAAAGGCCGGAAGCGTTCCGATAAGCCTGTTTATGTTATTAACGGGGGCGAGCCTATCTATCCCGGACAGGGTGTCCCTGATGAAGTGATGGCCCTGGGGGTTAGACCTATTGATGTAGGGCGGGATCAGGTATGGCCTCAATTTGCGCCACAGTTTACAGGCCAGTTGTTTTTAGTGAACCAGCCGGGGTCTGCCTTGGCCGAGGCCGTTTCCGATGTTGATAGGGTTAGCCAATTAAACCAAGCCCTTAGACTTGCCGAGTCTGATAAAAGGGCTACCCATGCTGAAATCAAGGTTCGTGCGGCTGATGAATTGACCCAAGTTGCTGATTTGGCTAAGTTTGACGGTCTTGATGATCTGGCCCTTGAAATTAATAAGCTGATTGATCAAGAAAGTCTGGTTTTGAGGATTGAAAAGGCCCTTGTGGCGGCGACTGAACTGCGTAACCGTTTACAAAAGGCCCGTAAAGCCGTTGATGACTTAAAAGGGATTGATGATGTTGAAGTCCCGTCGGATGCGGTTATTAATGGCCTGATTGAAGATCAAAGAAAACTTAAAGAAATTACGGTTTTGAGAGATCGTTGGGAGGGTTTGACGGCCCAGGTCCACGGCTGGCAAAAGAGCCTAGACGGGGCCGTTATTCTTGACGTTGTTGACGTTGACGGCCTTATTTCTACTCAAAAAGATCTTAAAGAAATTACAGGTTTAAGAGATCGGTGGTTGGCTATTACAAATCAGGTGGTCCGTTGGCAAAAAGGTCTTGATCATGCCGGGGACGTTGATGGTTTGGATGTTAGTCAAGCTGAAAAGTATTCCCAAGCTATTGATAAGTTGACAGACTTGAGATCAAGTTTGGATAGGGCACGATCAAAGGTGAGGATGGAGACCGATGACTTGGCCCGTAATGAGCAAGAGTTGGAATCTGTTGAAGCGGATTTGACGGCCTTGTTAGGGGACATGTCTGAATGTCCTGTTTGTGGGTCCGTTTTAGATCACGATCATTAATCCCGAATTTAGTGTATTGGATAATGACGGGAGGTACAGGTAACATGGTTAATTTAGTTTGGCGAACGGACGTACATTTGGCAGACAGGCCGCCGCAATCCCGTGTGGATAATTGGACAGATGCGGTTTTAGATAAGATTGCCCAGGTCGGGGAAATTGCCAAGCAAGTAAATGCCATGGCTGTTTTAGATGGTGGAGATTATTTTCACGTTAAGTCCCCTTCACGAAATAGTCATGAGTTAGTTGGTAAAACAGCAAGGGTTCATAATAAATACCCGTGCCCTGTTTATGCCACCATTGGAAATCATGACTGTAAGTATGGAAGTTCGGAATTTTTATCTGAAGGCCCTTTAGGCGTTTTGTTTGATACAGGCGTTTTCAAGCCTTTGTATAACGAACACGAGGCCGTTTTTGTCAATAATGGTGTCAAGGTTAGGGTGGTGGGTATCCCTTATCATGGGACTCAATATGACATCGGGCGTTTATCAAGTTTGGTTAAGGGTGATGAGGATTACCTAGTGGCAGTTGCCCATTGTCTGGCAAGTGCCCAGGGCGGGTCCATGTTTGAAAATGAGGATATTTTTAAGTATTCCGATTTGATTGATTTTGCCCCGGATGTTTATGCTTTTGGTCACTGGCATAAAGATCAAGGCGTTGTCGAGATCGCCCCTGGTAAATGGGTTATCAATACGGGAAGTTTGTCACGAGGGTCTATTGCCCAAGACGAAGATCGGATTCCCAAGTGTGTACACCTTCAGTTTGATAAATATGGTTTTTCTTATAAAGAATTCCCTTTGAAGGTAAAGCTGTATGCCGATGTTTTTGACCATGCGGGGCGGGAACGGCAAACAGCCCGATCCGAGGCTATGGAAGTTTTTGCCGGGCATCTTAAAGAATCCTTGATGTTTCGAGAGGAAACCGTACCAGTGGAAGATTTGATAAGGGCCTTGCCTGACATTCCCGATGAAGTGAAAGAACGGGCCTTGGCTTATGCTGAAAGGGCACGGCGTGTTTGATATCCTGTTTTATCGTAATAAAGTCAATCAAGTTGCCTTTTCGTTAGACGACGGGGATACTGTTTACACCCCACAAGGGCGTAATATCCCGATTACGTCCGCTTGGACAGAATCCGATGAAGACGGGTTGGAGGTGTCATTAACAGCGGTTCAAAAAGACCTGTTGGATAAAGCCCGTCAAGCACCGCCCTTATCTGAATTAGATCAATTAACAAAAACTTTTAGTAAACGGATGGCTAAAGCAAAGAAAGATTATGTTCAAAAAGTTTTCATAAAAGAAATCCCAGAATCCGTTAAGGTAGTGTTTTCTGATATCAAGGATTGATTCAGGGTATGATAACAGTGTGTGTTTGGGGGTCTTATGGCTAGAGATTTTACTTTATATTATTCACCTTTTGCCACTTTTGAGGACTGTCCCCAAAAGTTTTTGTTTTCTAAGGGGTGGGGGGCCATTGATGTAGGGGGAGGTCCGGGGAAGCCCAAGCCTAAACCTGTTAAGAAAACAGAACATCATGCTGTTTTAGGGACAGTGATTCAAGCGGCCCTTGAACGATTTTATAATGATGAATTGTGGAAATTGTTAGACCCCCAGCCGTTACGGGATCGGTTATTAGAAATAGCAGAAGATAATTTTAAGATAGAAATTGCCCGTAGATATATCGACTGGAGGGTGGCCCCTTCCCAAGACGAAATGCGAACTCTTATTAATAATGGGATTTTAGGGTACATGCGAACTCTAAAGGCCCATAGACTATTGGGAGTTTGGAATAAGGCTGAAATGGATTTGGTAGGCTATGTTAATAAATACACCCCGGTGGGGGGCCGTCCTGATGTGATTATCAGGCGTGATGATGATCCTTTCAAGGGGGTCACAATCATTGATGGTAAAAATAGTAAGCGGTATAAAGACGGTAAGGGTGGGTGGATGACATATACCAGTGAAGATCAGCTTCGTTGGTATGCCATGTTGTTTTATATCTGTTACAAGCAAATGCCGGATCGTGTCGGATTCTGTTTTTATAGGTATCCACATGGTGATCCCGTGTTGGACATGGACGGGAATCCCACAGGAGATACAGAATCTGGAGTTGATTGGGTTTCGTGTTCAAAAGAAGATATTAAAGGACTGGCTCAAAGGGCTGTTGATGCCCGAAAATTGATGGACAAGGAAAAGTTTGAAGCAAGACCCGACCCTAAAATTTGTCGGTTTTGTGAATGGGAAACCGTCTGTCCTCAAAGACAGGCCCAAAAAGAATCCAATAGAAGGACTCCCAAAGAGGATACTATTTTAGGCGGGGCGCAGGGTTTTGTAAAATTGAACCTGTAATTTTTGAAAATTAGTGTATTAATCTTTAGGGCATTTGGAGGTTGAAAAATGCAACTAGAAGACTTGATAAAAAAACGGGATCAATTGAAGAGCACGGTTCAAAGGATACAGGGGCGGAAAGAGGCCGCTGTAAAGGAACTGGCTGATATTGAAGAGGATTGTAAAAAACGGGGTGTGGACCCTAGTCAGTTAGACGATGCGATCCAACGCTTAACCGAAAAGTACAATACCGAAGTTGAGAGCCTTGCTGAAGGTGTTCGCAAGGCTGAGGATGCAATAAAACCTTTTATTGATGGGGTGTAAGACATGACATTTAAGACGGCTAAGATGGACTTGGATGCGGCTCTTAATGTGGTAAAGAACAGCCTGGGGTCTGACGGGCTGGAGGCCCATTTGGTATTTCGGAAACCTTTGGACGGGATTGATAACAAGGTTGAGGTCTTGACCTATTCAGGGCGGTTGTGTGCTTCGGCTTTTTTTACGGCAAGTCTTGAGGATGCCAGCGAAGCCAACATGTTTACAATTGAATATAAGAGGCTAAACGAACTTTTGAGTGCCTTGCCTGATGACGCAGTTTTGACATTTAAGTCTGAAGATAAGGTCGTGGACGTGTCCGTGGTTGGCCGCAAGGCCGTGCCCCGCTATCAGTCCTTGGACCCCGAAGATTTTCGGTTTTGGGATAAGTATTTAGATCCCAACGATCCCGAAGCTGCTAAATTGGTGGCCACGTTATCCTCTAAACGGCTGGCTTCGGCATTGAAGCAGGCTCGAATGTTTACGTCAAACAATGAAAGCCGTAATCCTGAATTTTGTGTTGCTGAAGTGAAGGATGGCTATTTGATTTCTACCGATAACAAAACCATTTCTTTTGTTATTGTAGATGCCTTGAAGGATTCCACTTTGCGTATTCACTATAAGGATGCTGGCAACATTATTGCCTTCCTTGATGCCCTTGATGCCCAGGTGGAGGTCTTGGAATATCCTAGGGGGATGTTTTTTAGGCGAAGTGATGGGGCCGTGTTTGGTGAGGGGCGTTTCCAAGTAGCATTTCCTGTGGTAAGTATCCCTGAATTTGAAGACCAATATCATTGGGTTTTGTCCACGGATAAGTTAGTGGCAGCTATGAAAATTCTGAAATCCTGTGCCGTGGAAGGGGATCGGACATTGACCATCGCCCGGCCTAAGAATGAGGGGCCTGTCCTGGTTAGTATGAAATCGACTACGGGCAAAATTGTCACGGAAGAGATCACGCCGTTGTCTAGTGGGGAATCCTCTGATGACGTGGACTTTGCCGATGAATTTGATGTTGATTTGGATAGTTTGGAAAAGGTCTTGAAGACTTATAACCTAGATGAGATTCGGGTTGGCTTGAATAAGCGTAAGCGGGGTGGTTATTGCAGATTTTCTACTAGGACTTTTGCCAGTGATAATTATCAAGGTGATGATTATCAAGTGTTTTTACGCTGGTTGCGATCTGTTTAAAGGGGCAATGGTGTTATGACTGCTAACTTGAAATCACAGCTAGAACGGGCTAAAACTTTACGGGATGCCGCCGATAACAGGCTAAAGGAAACCCGTCAAACTTTGAAAAGATTGAACGATGATCTTGTAACGTTAGACGGGGTTCAGGCGATATTTCAAAAGTTGATTGATCAGGAAGTTAATATCGGGGTTCAAGCGGTCGTTCAATTGTTGACGGAAGGTTTGCAGACGGTTTTTAATGATCAAAACCTTGAAGTTAAGGCTGATGTTGCTGTTGAACGGGGCAAGGTCGCTGTTGATTTAATAACAAGACAAGTACCGTCATTGAATAGCAGTCCTGATGATGTTATTGAAGGGGATTGCAACGAGTCTTATGGGGGTTCCGTTGCCACGGTGCAGTCGGTTTTGCTGAGGGTTATAATTTTATTGAGGCGGGGTCTGCGCCCGGCCTTGTGGCTTGATGAAACCTTGGGGGCGTTTGATCCTAATTATGTTATCAATATGGGGAATTTTTTGAATACCCTATGTGACCGTTTAGGGATGGACCTTTTGGACGTGACTCAAAACACCACTTTACTTGAAACCGCTAAAAAAGCCTATGTTATTAAACGTATAGACGATCAAGCGGTTTTTGTCGGGGAAAGATGAAAAGTGAAGGGGCGGTCAGGCACCAGCTTAAGCAGGTTGTCTTTAGACACTTAAAGAGACAGCTCCGTGAAAACTTTAGGGCCGCCCCTGAAACATGTCACTATAATAAAGCGGTAAATATCCCAGGCGGGGGTCAAGTCAGGTTATGTTATTATAAAGATGATTTGACAGATGCCCCTAGAAAGATCGTTTGTGATTCAGAAATCCTGGACGGTGTGGAGCAGGCTGAGAATTGCCCTTATTGGAAACCGTTAAGGACCAAAGAGGCTATTAAATCTGAATTCCAGGATTTGATAGCGCACGGTGACAGAGGGCACATTGCCGCATCCTATCCCGATATAGCGGCCCTTCTATGGGTTTTGGATTCGGACGAAGATCAATTATCTTTGGAAAGTTTTATAAAAGAGGAGGGGCAGTGTGAGCAATCTTTTGATGATAACCCGATACCAATCCCAAGCAATGTTGGAGAATCCAAAAGCGATCCCGTTAGTGATTCAGGGTCAAGTCCCGAAGGAGACGAGCCCCTACCTAGTGACAAAGACTAGAGGGGGTGTTGTTTGGGTAGAAAAATCCCCTACCGAGGTTATCAAAGCGGGTGTCTGTAAAGAATCCCCGGTCCAAGTTTTCAGTCAGGTGATTGAAGCTGTTGCTATTAGAAGCACGGAATCCGGTTGGGGGAGCGTGTTGCCCTTTAGTTTAGAGGGTGTGAAAGCTGCAATTGATTATTTGCATTATTATGAAATGCCTGATTTAGTTGTGTTGGCTCCAATGCAACAAATCCCAAAAGAATTCCGCCCCGCCCTAGCAAATGATATTTTAGAGGGTGACAATCCCGAATGGCTTAATCCTGAAACTATAGGTTTACCAATATACCCTACAGTTTGGCTACCAGAAGACACTTTGGTTGTCATACCTAGTGAACGGGAAGTTGTTGGGGAGTTGATTCACATAACATCGGATCATGTGGCTGCTATAGTTCGAGACCCTAGCCGGACTATTGCAATTTGTAAGACATTATGAGCTGGCTAGAAACCGCCCTGTTAGAATGTACCTTGACCGAAGATGTCCTGGGTTATTTATATGGGCGGGGTGCCAGGGATTCGACAATTATAGGGGAGGGGATCGTTACTTGGAAGCCTATGATTACCAAATCCCCTGATGATGATTTTCGCAAATGGTGTGGGGATTATGGTGAAAGAATGGAGGGTTTTTTGGTCTGTCCTGTCCGTTCACCCAAGGGGTTATTAATAGGTTTTGAGGCCCGAAGCATTAAACAAAAAAGAATAATGGATTTTAGATTACCAGAATCCAAATGGAATCCTTTTTGGTTGGGTTTGCGAACGGGGATGTCTAAAATATGGAATGGTGGGAATGTTTGGATTGTTGAGGGTCTGTTTGATAAGTGCGCTTTAGAATGGGCCGTCCCTGAAACAGATGTAGTACTAGCGTCGGTTAGGGCTCATTTATCAAAAGAACATGTCGAATTCTTGCGTCGGTATTGCCAACAAGCCCGGATTTTTATGGTTTATGATAACGATCCCACGGGTCGTCGGGCAACCCATGGCTATATCAATGATGACGGTAAGCGGATTTCAGGGGCCTTGGAACGCCTTCAAAGGGTAGGGCTTAATGCCGTTGAGGTTAGATATTCTGCTAAAGACCCTGGTGTTGTTTGGGATATGGGCGGGGCTAAGGCAGTTAAATCTGTTTTTTAGTGTATATTAATAAGGCCATTACGAAGGAGATATCATTATGGCAGATACATGGTTGGCAGGCGATGACATTAAAAGTACGGTTAGGGATCTTATTGCAAAATACCATCCCAGGTTGGCAATGGTGGTTGATGAAATCGCTATTGTCTTCAAAGAAAAAGCGACCGAAGTCGGGGACGTTGTGATAGCAGGGACAACGGCTAAGGCTTCACCCCTATTCTCAATTTTGGCTGAAATCCCTTGGAAGTTTGTTATTACCCTTGCGGCGGATGCTTGGAATGACCTTGATGACAGGCAAAAACTTGCCCTGCTTGATCACCATTTGTGTGCCTGTGGGGTCAAGGAGAATAAGGCTGGGGATCAATCGTTTTTTGTGGCCCGTCCCCATGTGGCATTTTTCAAAGAGGAAGTTGAGCGCCATGGTGTTTGGCGCACCAGTGGGGCCAATCCTACACCCGATCTAATTAAAGATATCTTTGGTGAGGATTAATGTCTTTAGATACTAAATACCGCCCGACTAGCTGGAATGACGTTTTAGGCCAGGATGGTATCAAAAAAGTCTTACGTCGGTTTGTTGCTACAGGGGCCGGATTTAGGCAATCCTACCTATTTTCAGGGCCGTTTGGGAGCGGTAAGACCACTCTTGCCAGGGTTTTAGCAAGGGCCTTGTTGTGTGAAAACCCAACACCTGAAGGCGACCCTTGCGATCAGTGTGTCTCATGTAAATCCATGTTAGAAAACGGGACATCCTTGAATTTTACCGAGGTGGATGCCGCAACGAATTCCGGTGTCGAGGCCATGCGTAAAATTACAGAGGACGTTCAGTATGCATCCTTTTCTGGAAATCGGCGTTTATATCTTTTTGACGAATCCCATCAGTTATCTAACAATGCTTTAGATGCGATGTTAAAGCCGTTAGAGGAGAATGTTCCAGGGTCTAGTGACAAGCGGCTGGTTTGTATATTCTGCACTACTGAACCTGAAAAGATGCGGGCAACAATTCTTTCACGGTGTGCTCCTGCCTTTGTCATTCAGCCGGTATCCCCTGAAGATATTGCTCAAAGGCTGGCTTGGGTATGTGAACAAGAAAAGATAGAATTTGAATTGCCTATGCTGCAATTGATTGCCGAAGCTACTGAATGTCATATTAGGGATGCCTTAAAAGCCATTGAAGGGGTGTCGATGCTTGGGGCGGTCAATGAGACAAATGTCCGTTCCTACCTACACTTGGATTTGAATAACCTATATTTAGAAGTTATAGAAAATATAGGAAATGATTTATCAAAAGCGTTAGACGGCATCTCGAAAATCTTGGAACGTGTTTCACCTGTGACCTGCTATGAACGGTTGGTAGAAGTTTCTATGATGGCTTATCAGTCAGTCGTTGGAAACACAAAAACACCAGCTTATTGGGATCATGACCGGTTAAAAGATTTGGGGACTAGGCAGGGGACCAATCTTTTAGGAATTGCTTCAAGGTTGGCATCCCGTCCAGGACGACCCAATTCATCTATGTTAATGTGTGATATTGCGCATTTACATCATGTGGGTGGTTTGTATCTGGGGGATCAACCTACAATAGTGCCTCAAACAAATAAAATAGAAAAAACTTTTAGCCAAAACTCAGAAAAATTGGGTAAGATACCACAAGGGGTTCAGAGCACGTCATATGACGGCGTTTCCGTATCCCCCATGGCTGTTAAGACGGGTGCCCGGTCTGTGTTGAACACCAAACCTGAGAATTTATCGAGTGGTTTGGTAGTTTCAAGTGGGGCGGGTGCTTTTGAATTAACGCCGTCGGAATTTAGCTATCTTCTTGCGCTTAGGATAGCTGAATTGGGCGGTGAACAACGTGTCGGATCAACGTGATGACTTAACCTGGGTGGTTTTAGAGTTGTCCCCTGTTGGGGAAGCAAAGCTTATTGACCAAACGCTTGAAAAATCCGTCCGTAAAGATTTGAATGTAGGCGAAGACTTTCCCATTTTTATACCTGCTGTAACCTATCCTAAAAAGAATAAAACCGTCACCGTGTGCCTTATGGAAGGTTATATTTTTGTTGCTGCGGGATTGGATGAAACAGCTTATTTTAATTTAGAGCATAAGCCTTATATTAGTAGTGTGATGACTACTAAATCAGGGCCTTACCAATTAAGAACCTTAAGCACCGTGCCCAACAAACAGATTTTAGATTTGAAAAAACAGTTGCGAAAAATGTCATCTGCGGATGTTGAAGTTGATGACTTTGTACAGGTTACTGAAGGCACTTATAAAATGTTAGAAGGGCGAGTGTTAGGCATACATGAAAACAAGGCCTTTATTCGCATAAGTTTGAGATCATTAGAGTTGATAGCTACAGTGCCTCTTATGTCTTTAGAAGTCATAGAAAGCAATAAAGAACTGTAAGACTTTTCGGGCTAAATTACGTCAATCTTTTTATTAGGGGGATTTACGATGGCGTGGTTCAGTCACAATTCTGTTGATCCATCGGACATGGAGGCTCGGTATTCTTTAGAGGACGGGCTTTCTTATTTGGATTCTGTGTTTTCAGAACCTTCACAAGAAGATTTAGAACTTATTGATCAGGTAAAAGAGGTGTTGGGAAGTATCCCCCCCAGGGAGGCAGATTTTATTGAGTTGTATTATTTTAAAAAATTAAAGCAGACTGATATTGCAAAAATCTTTGGGGTTTCGCAACCTACCGTTTGTTACAGGTTAATGAGGGCAGCGGCTAGGGTGAGGTTTTTACTTGATCGCCCTGTTATAGACCGTGAAAAGGTCTCCGATGAACTTGCGAGATACCTAGAAGACCCCTTAGACGTGCAGATTTTGTTATTGATGTGGGACACAACCTGTCAGTCTGATACTGCTAACATTTTAGGGACAACACAAGGCATGGTCCGACATAGATTTTTAAGAGCCTTGGAAAAGCTTCGTCAAGCTGAACACATGGCTTACTATGTGGAACTTTTTGAATTTGTAGGAAAAAATCTAAATATACTAAGAGAAGTGCAAAGGTATACCGGAAGCGATTCCACTACGTTCTGTTTTAGATGATTTCAATAATTTGATTATAAAATTTCTTTTATGGGTATTAGAGGTATTTTTAATGTCATCGGCAAAGACTACAGTGGGGGCGAAAAAGACACAAGAAACTAAAATAGTTATGGAAAAGAGGGTTGCCGCTAGGTGGCTTTCGAGGATTGCTAAATCTGAACACCGCTTGAAGATATTTTATAGTGCGAGGGGTTCGCAGAATTTGGCGAATTTGATGCGAAGTTACCGTGATGGGAAAGTTGTGTTGGAAGGCGTTCATAATACGGTTGATATTGGGGTTAAAGATTATGGTAACGCAGTAGAGGTTTGGACTTCAGATAGGGAAGTTTTAATTCAAATAAAAGAATGGTTTGAAAAAAGGGGTTATGAAACCACTGGTGTTTGGTAGGGAGGTTTAGGCAGTATGGGTACGAAAGAAACTGAATATTGGGATGGTGTGTTGGCTAATTTAAATCCTGATGTTATTTCAAATAACGATGAAATCGACTTTGACCCGTCACAAGTGTCATTTAGCGGGGGTGAAAGTCATAATATGATTGATGAGGTTTTAGGTAGCAGGTTCAAAACAGATGCTCAATTCACTTCCGTAAGAGATTTAACTGCGGTGAAAAAACGACGGTTGAAACTGCCCCTGAAAGCTGGAACGAGGGTGGCGTTTATCCATACATTAAGCTCATGCCTGACATATACAAACCCTCCGAAAGTAGATGCGGTGGGTACCGTCCTTACCCTTAGAACAGCTAACGGGCCTTCCACAAGCCAGGATGGTTATGTTTTTGTAAAGTGGGACGATGGGGAATTCAGATCTATTTTAGCAAGTCATTTACGTTTAACAAAACCACTTAAGACAGTGTCAAAGTACCGCAGGGTTTATTCTGATTTAGGTGATTTATCATTATCTTTCATAACGTCTTCAGATTCTGGTGATGAATTGGTGCATAAGGCTACCAAAGATTTGTGGGCAGTAAAAAAAGATGGTTCAAGTTATGTTATAGAAAGATTGTTTGATGATAACGGTAGTCCATTGAAGGTGTAGGCTTATGAGCAGGGATTATTATAAAAAAGCCCAGGTTGATCGTTTGATGGCGAGACACACTAGAAAAAATCGCATGTCTAGGGTTGCAGGGGAGATACGTCACTTTAAAGATCGGAGTGACGGGGTAAATTCTTGGGCTTGGGAGGGGCATCCGCCGACTGCTAGGGATCAAATAGCAGGTTTTGAGTATGACCCAGATAATATAAAGCCGTTAGCAACAACCCTGAAATACGCCTTGGCCGCCAAAGGGTTTAGTGAGGCGGCTTTCACAAGTTTCATTAAAACTTTATCAAGTACAATTTCTCCTGATGGAAATTTGGGGGGTCGGGGGTACATTCAAAAAATTTCAGATATTCGCAGGGCTTTATTGAATACCGTTGAAGCTTTGGCCGCAATTTCTGACACCCTTTATGATGAATTACATGCCCCACACTGGCAGGAAGGTTATTCGCAGCAAGACCCGCAAGAACAAGAAGAAATAAGAGATGCTTTAGACGATGCTCAAGAAATTAGAGAGGATTCCCAGGATTGGGTAAAGCGTGTTGATCGATATAAAAGCCGTGATGATGACGGGCCGATCACACCGGCAAGGTATAATGACCGAGACGGGGAAGACGAGCGTTTTATTGAAGATGTCCCTGAAGAAAAAAAGAGCATGAGTAAACAAGCGGCCCTGCGCGTTATTAAAAAATACAATCGCCGGAGGGGATACTAAATATGAGTTCAAAAAATTATAGAGCTGATGATTGGATGGGCTATTTAGTAAATGCTTCTTCAAAAATGCCAGAGGGGGATTTTACATATACCGATGCTAATAACGGTTTATTGGACGGGTTTTCTTTTGAAATGAGTTACGGGGAGGGGGTTTTAGATGGTGCCCGGCTTCCTGAAGCCAAGGGTCTGTCCAAACTGCCTGATGGTGTCATGTTCGCAGAAGAAAATGTTTACTTTGAAGATGACATCGACTTTGAAGATATTGAAAACGGCCCGGATTTTGATGTTATGTTATCGGTAGATGAGGGTGGTGAGGACGTGTCCCCTAGGGTTGCTAGGGCCGCATCTTTGGCGGACCTTGAATGGCTTGACCCTACACAAGAACAAGACCCTGATAGGTTGCCAAAAGAACTAAGGCCGGACCAACCTCCGTTGGATTCTGTCCCTGAACTGGAAAATGCCTGGAAACAAAACAAGCCCGAAACTGGCTTAAAACGGATTCCCCACACAGATTTGGAAGTTACCAAGTATAGGGAGTCTATCAAAGAGCGACAGGTGTCTGGTTTACCTGGGACTGCAAAAACCGCTGACGAACGTCGAGATGCGGTCTTTAAGGCCGCCCGACGGGTTCACTGGGGACATGATCTCAATGACATTTTGTCCGATGTGGAAATGGCCTTGGGGGATACCAAAGCCAGCCGGAAAATAATGGCCTCTTTGAAGGCTGATTATGGTTTGGCTGGGAATGTTTTTGTCAGGGCTTCCGTATTTCCAGGGTTACATAACGGGCGGTGGGTAAGTGAATTAAAAAAGAAAGCTCGAACCGCTAGATATGTCATAACCGACAATCAAATGATTGCCGATAAATTAGGCAAGCAATTAGTGTCAAGCGTGCCTTGGAAACAGGCGGTGTCAGAATACACCCCTTGGCTACAAGCATCGGGATATAAAATAGCTTCGGGGGGTGGCCCTAAATCAACTTTACGTCGGGCGTTTTTGGCAGGTCCGATTGCTAAACCAGTTGAAGGGACAAATTTTCCTAAACTAAAACAAAGGTTGGCTACGGACCATGAGGTTCGAGAAGAGTTGCAAAGAGTATCGGAGGTAACGCCGGAAACTTTTACTAGCACAGAAGAACAGATTAAAAATAGTAAGATAAAGAAAGCGATGGTAAGGGTTGCTCAATTAGTAAAAGACCAAAGGCTGTCACAAATTGATGCGACAAAACTTTGGGACATGGGGCAGAAAGGCGTAGAACCTCATAAGATTTTGCAAATGGCGGCTTCTATGGTTGTTGATAACCAGATTGAGGTGCAGCAGTATGAGGGTGGTGGCGAAGGTCAATATGACATTCAAACACAACGAAAACAGCCCGATAAAGAAACAAAAGCAGAATTACAGGATGCCGTTCAACAAAAACTAGCTAAGAGAACAGCTACCCTTATTCAAAAAGCAGTGAACAGTGGGTTTTTAACAAAACAAGAAGGTTTACGTATTTGGAAATCTTCAAGTGATTATAATGAGGTCCGTAAAAAAGCCGAGGCAGCGGTCGTTCTGGCTGAACAATTACGTGTGGAAACATTAGTTGAAACCGAAGTAGCTGACTATACAGGACCGGACTATAACGAAGGTGCCCAGGCAATGCGGCAGGCCCACAGGGTAGTAGACGCTAATGCTGAAAATATAAAAATCGAACAGGCCCGTAAACGCAAGGCCCTAGCCAACCTCCAGAATCTAGTGGCTAAGCAAGTATTAACCCCTGATGAAGCTGATGATATTATTCAATCAAGTGACACCGCCAAAGAGCTGGAATCAGAAACGGCAAAAGTGGTTATGACGGCTAAGAGTCATAAATATCAGGGGCATGTACAAAAGGCAGCGGTAGTTGATAGTAAACAATCGGATGGTTTGGATTCCGAAACCGCTCGGTTAGTTGCGATATCCAAAAAGACTGACAATCAGGTTAGGGTTGTAGAATTATCCGCCATGCTACGTTGGCTTAGACAGCAATTGAGTGAAGGTTTGGCAGGAAAGGATCTGACTGATTTGATTAAGGCTAAGTATTCACCATTGCTATTAAAAGCAGCGGCTCCGTTAATCAAGGAAATTCGTACCCAATATGAGGGGTTGTCTGGTTTCTTATATGTCGATGCTGAAGCCTATGCCAGCCCTACGGGGACAGCGGGATGTGAGCAAGGGGCTTTGAGACATCGGGCCAATGCCTTGAAAACAGTCATGGCAATGCCTCGATGTAAAACATGTACTTATAAAAATGCCGAAGGGTTTTGTTCACTTTACAATAAAGAATTAGTTACCACCCCACCTGTCAAGGATCCCAAGGCTTATCAAAAGAAGGTGTTAAATACAGTTGATGATCATGATGCGGTAGTTACGGCGGCGATGTTTAATCCTAAAGAGTTCAATTTACAAAATCCCCTGGAGCAGGTTTCTTTAGATAATGAAATTGAACATGAACATTTAGGTAACGTGTTATTTGGGCAAGGGGGTGGGATTGATTATGATTAGATCAATAACACAATGGGGGCAGGCGTTTAGAGTTTTGGTGGGGGTGTTTCCGTATGGGACAGATCAAAGTTCATCTCAGAATTTCGATAGGCCCAGCCCATTACGTAGAACATACACTTTTGCAAATGTCCATAAGGGGTTTAGGGACGCTCCAGAAACTGTAAAAGTGGGTCGGATCGGTTTGGTGAATGACACTTTTACTAAACAGACAGGTGGAATTACTGTTGTGGACAATGACTTTAGTGATCCTGTAGAAGTGTTTTTAGGTAACTATAGGTTTTTGGCCCATGTTGATTTTGTGGTTGGGGTTGGGGTTGATGATACTGCACATAACCTAGCAACTTTAATATCAAAAATGCCAGAGTTTAGTGCAACAGCAGTCGGGCCGGATGTAGAAATTTTGTTTGATGGGGGGCCAGCGGAGATAACCTTAAAAGTGTTGTGTCATGGGGGTGTCGAAAACCTTACGATTACCCCTTTTACTAAAGGCTCCCCCTGCGAACAGGCTCCTTTGTTGACATAGGAGGTAGATAAAATGAAACAAACACAAAAAGAATTAATGGCTTTGATACCGCCAGAAGCGGATAGGGTCTTGGTAGAAACTGAAAAAGGGCATTCTAAGTATAAACCCATCAACGAAGTTTTAGACACAGATAAAATACAGTTGAATAAAGATGGGGTTCCAATAGTAATGAAAAGTGCCCCAGGCAGAAAAAAAGCACCTACGGTTGGACCAACAAATGTGGTTGTTAAAGAATTGCTGGTTAGAAAACAGGATGCAATAACAACCGACGAAGTTGTTTTGGCAACACAAAAAGACCCCGACTCCCCTGATTTGTTGCAGCATATTATGAGGGCTTTGAGTGAGGAAGCGGCTAGCATTAGGTTTGATAGATCGGAAGCGGAGCGGAATGGCGAGGACACAAGCAGTCATTCGTTGAGGAGGATCAATGCATTACGGGCCTTGGTGGAGGTCTGGCTTAAACGACGGGATCAATTAGGCTCCAAAGAAGTGGATCTGAAATCCCCTGCTGTTCGAGTTTTGATTAAATATTTACTTGATACTTTTAGAGAGGCAATGGTTGCTACAGGTGAAAGCGAAGAGATGATAAAAACAGTGTTTGCTAGGGCTTCACAAATGATGAAAGATGAAAGTTGGGAAAATGACCTTAGAAATCGTATGAAACATGCTGATAGGTAAAAATGGCGGGATCCTCTTTTTCAGACATCGCCTTAGAAGTTGGACAAGGCAATGTAAATCAAGCAACGGGACGGGCGCAAAACCGACCAACTGTGGCGACCGACATATCGCTTATAGCTTTAGATGTTGGACAAGGTGGAAACCAGCAAACACAAGGTCCGGTTGCTGATATCATAGAGTTTTGTGAATCCCCTTGGGGTTTGGGTATGACTCTCTTGCCTGTCCAGAGGGTGATCCTTAAAGCTCATTATGGCATTCCTTTAGATGACATAAAGACGTTTAGGCTACGGGACTGGCGCGCTAATCAAATGGTGGAATATACGGAAAAAACCTATCTCCGTATGCTGTATGATGCTGGGCGGTGCAATATCCCTGACGTTAAGCCAGGGGAAGAGCGGCGTGAATTGATTTTGTCGATTGGGCGAAGATCCGGAAAATGCGTTTTAGGGGATACCCTAGTTTTAACTGATAAGGGCATTTTCCCTATTGAAAAGTTAGGTGATAAGGACGGTCCTGAAGTTCAGAATCTTGATATCGGTGTTGCTCAAAAGGGTTCAAAACGTTCCCGATCCAAGTATTTCTATAATGGTGGGGTGAAACCTACCCGTACTTTGACTACTGGAAACGGATATGTTTTGGGGGGCACTGATAACCATAGAATTAAAGTTTTGTCAGATGACGGTCTTATAGAATGGCGATACCTAGCTGATGTTAAAATTGATGACCGGGTGGTGTTACATAAGGCCACCGATCTATGGGCATCCGATTATCAGTATGTTGGGCAAACTAAGGTAGACACTCGATGGGGGCGTTTGTTAGGTTATTTAGTAGGTGGGAGTGTCGGCCCTGTATGGGATGATTTTATAGGTTTGTATGACGATCTTTTAGGTTCTTTAGAATATACCGAAGCTGATGCGATTTTAACATCATTAGGCATTAACCTTACGGGAATTCAAAAGAATATCCCCTGGGTAGTTATGCAATCCCCTAAAGATGTTGTGGAGGCATTTATTCAGGGGTTATTTGATATTCAAGATAGCCGATCTGAACTTGTTTTTGTCAATAAGCGAATTGCCCAGGAAGTGCAGATTTTATTATTGAATATGGGGTTCGTGTCAAAACTCCACGCTAAAAACTACCCGGTATCAGAATTCAATACCGATTCTTATATTCAAGATTTTTATTATTGTCTTACACTGGAATTCGATACAGGGCCTTCCGATTATTTTTATGACCCTATCGTGGATATACAGGAAGGTGAAAATTCGGTTTACGACTTGAATGTTCCTGATGGGGAATCTTTTGTAGCAAATGGGCTGATAAATCATAATACGTTTTTGGCTGCGGCCATTTCAGCTTATGAAACCTATAAGTTATTAATCAAAGTTTGTCCCCAAAAGTATTATGGTCTTTTACCGACAAACAGTATTCAGATTATATCAGTTGCAACGGATAGGGATCAGGCGGGTTTGTTATACCAGGAAGCTTCAGGGCACTTTAGAAATTGTAATTTCTTTTTACCATACACAGCAAACAACACTCAATCTTATGCCCGGTTTCAAACACCGTATGATATAAATAAATACGGGCGTTATTCTGACGACCCTACGGCAAAGGCCACTATTAAAGTTACGTTTAGATCTTGTATCGCTAAAGGGCTCCGAGGTGCTGGTAACATTGTCGTGATTCTGGACGAAATGGCCCACTTTACGGATAACGGGCAGTCGTCGGCAGAGGAAGTCTATAAGGCCGTTACTCCGTCAAAATCAACATTCTCACAAAAAGACCCTGATACTAAAATGCCCGTCCCCGGCCCTGATGGTGAAGACGGGGTAGTCGAGTCCCGTGTTATTGCCATATCATCACCTTTGGGTAAACAAGGGCAATTTTATAAGCTGTTTCAACAGGCTATGAAAGGGGGCCGACCCTCTAAGGGTATGCTAGCAATCCAAGCCCCGACATGGGAAGTGAACCCGACCATACCTTTTTCAGAATTAGAATCGGAATACTACAAAGACCCCGCATCATTTTTTGTTGAGTATGGGGGCGAGTTTAGTGACCGTACTAAAGGGTGGATCGAACGGGATGATGATCTACTTGCTTGCGTGGACCCCGATCACAGGCCAACTATTATTCCCCCTGCTAAACGACCACACTTTATTGGAATTGACGTGGGTTTAGTTAACGACTACACGGCTGTTTGTATTGGACATCAGGGAATAAACGAAGTAGGCGATCAAATCGTTGTTTTGGATTATATTGATCGAATACATGCAGGTGAAGGGCGTTTTACCCATAGGGAGCGTTTAGAATTTGATGATGTTGCTGACTGGATTTTGGACCTGTCTAAACGATTTTACCTAGCTGAAGGGATTTTTGACCAGTGGGGACAGATTCCATTAGAAGATGCTTTAGCTAAAAGAGGCTTGGGGCACTTAAAGGGCCAGAAATTCACAGGGCCTGAGCTATCAGAGGTTTTTCAAAATTTTAAGAGTTTGATGTGGGATCAACGTATCAAACTTTATAACTGGCCAATTCCAGAAGACGTGGGGAAGCTTTATTGCCCATATCTTGCTGAACTACTTGAATTGCAAGCGAACGTGAAGTCTAAATATGTGGTAGAAGTGCACAAACCGAACATAGAGGGCAAGTCTGATGATATGTCAGACGCTTTGGTTCGTATGGTGTGGCTTGCCAGTCGGAATATGGGGAAAGCAAAGATTGTTACGAGTTCTTATTCAAATTCTTATGCAACAACACAAAAAACACAAATGCAAATACAATTAAGACGAGCACGGTTAAAAGCTAGGCAGGGTGGAAGTGACCCAGCTAGACGGGCGGTAAGGAGAAATCCAATAGCTGGTTATGGGAGAGGGTATTAACCATGAAAAAGAGGGCAGCAGGTATTTCCCCTACGTTTCCGGTAAGGGCGGATTATCGTTTTTTGAGAAGGTTGGTCTCCTCGCTTTTTAGCGGTAAGGTTGATGAAAAACCGGAAGAGTTTGATAAGGTTACAGAGGTTTTTATTAAAGTGGGGGGGTCGTGGGAAAGGGTTTTTCAAGGCTCCCCTGTTGATGTAAAATTATTAAAAGATGTGTTACGGTGGGCTTTCAAGAAGGGTATATTGTCTAAGAAGGTTCCTTGGGAGCCCTAGATGACATGCCACGGATAAGGTACAGAACAGCAAATCTTTCTGAAGTTGATAGGTTGGTTCGGGGTCATTTAGATACGGTTATAAAAGAAACTCGTGCCGCTTATGAGGAAAGTTTACGATACATCAGAAACTCTCGGCGGCAAGCAACCGCTATAAATGTTCGTAATGCTCAAAGGACGGCTCGAAAATTAAATCAGATTTTAGAACTGGTGAATAGTATAGGTTTGTTAAACCCAGAATCTGAACATGAAGAAATAAGGTAGAGTTATATGGCAAAAAACAAAAACGAAGGCGAGGTTGTGGTTAGGAGCTTCCCACGTAAAAAACAGGCTGCTCGAACAGGCAAACCGAGAAAAATTGCCACAACATCTTTAAGAATGGGCAGGACTGCTTATGCCATGACCGGGAATACCATGCTAGGAGCTGGGGGGAACTTTTATTCCCCTGAACTATCAACTGACTTTTTGGAACTGCCTCAAAGTATAGACGAGCGCAGGAACTTTTACAGGTTTTTTTATGACCATGAACCGTTTGTAGGGCAGGCTATTGACCTACACGTTGATCTACCTTTATCAAAAGTTAGGCTGGCGATGCCCATTGCCCGGAATAGGGATCTAGCTGAACAAGCTATGAGATTTTGTGAGCGGTGGGTTAGGGAAGTCCATTTACTGCAAAGGTTACTGGAAATCTCACACGAATATCATTTATTGGGGGAGGCTGTAATTTTTTGTGAAGACACGTCACCTGAAATGCCTCGGTCTGTCAGGGAGCGTGAAATACGAGAAATCACCGCCGAAGGGGAGATTATTGAACAATGGGAAGAATATGAGGATGCTGATGATAGGGAAGTCGAATGGTTAAAAAAGAATTATAAGGGTTGGACTGCTATTAGATGCCTTCCCCCTGAACAAGTCCACATTGATTCGTTCCCTTTCACAGATGAAAAGCTAATCAAGCTAGTGCCCGATTCTAAAACAGTGGATATAGTTCAAAGGGCTCAAGATGTTGGGGACACCCAAGCTAAGCGAATTGTAGCTTCTATGTCAGAAGATATAGTTAACGCAATTTTGATGGGTGAAGATATAATTCTAAATACCGATCCTGATGCAGGTTCATTTGCTTATGTTATGGCACGAAAGCGATCCCAATATGAGCCAAGGGGGCAGTCAATTTTGCAAAGGTGTTTGCTACCAGGGACTCCGATTTGGGTTAAACAGGACGGAATTATCCAACAAGTAGCCGTAGAAGATGTGAACGATGGGACGTACGTATTGACACATAAGGGGCGATTCCAGCCCTGTGAGGCAGGAAGCCGCCTTGTAGAGGAATCTGTTACGTCTTTATCTATTGAAGGGATAGAAGACCCCCTTCGATTGACATCGGATCACCGGGTGTTACGTGTGGCAGAAAATGGGGAAGAGGAATGGATCGAAGCTGGGAATCTTAAGGAAGGGGACTTGGTTCGGGAAGCCTATATTGAACCGACAGAGGAACCCCTAACAGAAATTGATTTAGTGGCATGGTGGCAAGGGCGATCTTTAGAGGGTCTGGAGACGGAATCCCCGAACATTAAAATTCCGATCACAAAGGATTTTTGTTATCTATTGGGAACTTGGTTAGGGGGTGGCTGTTTTTGGAGAAACCTTCATGATGTTCTTAGTGTGGGTTGGGATATCCAGAACGGGGATTTAGAAGTTGTAGAACGGGTGCGTGAAATTAGTTCACAGTATTTTTTGGATGTTCAAGAATTAGATTCTTGTAAGATCCAGATCAAAAATTCATTGTTGGCCCGTTGGTTTAAGGACGAGTTTAGACCCACAGGTCCAGACAAACATCTTCCTGAATGGGTCTTTAACCTTCCGAAAAGTCAGCTCATGTCTTTGCTAAAAGGTTTGTTAGACACAGAGGGCTGGCTTAGGGTAGATAAGAAATCTCGGTTTTTAACCCAAGTTTTGATTATGTTTGATAGTAAAATTTTAGCCGATCAAATCCATTTGATTTGTAACCGACTAGGAATTAAAACCCAAGTAAGCCGAACTGCGGAGGCCCTTCGTGATTGGGTTGGTGAATGGTCGCTTGTTTGCGAGCGTCCAGAGGATGCTAGGGAATGGGCAAAGGGCTCGATAAAAGGGGAGCGGCTTAGCGGATGGACGTTGGAACAATATCGTTCACAGTGGGAGTCCAGTTTTATTGGCGAACGTCTTACTCGCAAAATCAAAAAAATTGAAACCTTTGACTATAAAGGTCCGGTTTATTCTTTCTCGGTTCAAGATGATGAATCCCATGTCACTGGGGGGGTAGAAACTCATAACTGCTTGAGAACATTGGTCTTTAGAGACAAGGTGCGTCAGTCACTTACTGCGATATCCTCCCGTCACATGACCCCTTACAGGTTAGTTTGGGCAGAAGATTTGAACGAAGAGCAGGTGGAGGAATTACGTGAGCAGGTTGATCTGGCCCTACAAGACCCTGATTATTCTGTTATAACAAACTACGAGGTTCACTGGGAGGAGATGGGGGCGGATCAACGTTTGCCCGATTGGTCTTGGGTTTGGGACTTTACTGACAGGCAGCTATATGCGGGTTTGTCTATGACTGAAAGTTTACTGTCTGGGGAGTCCTCATATTCTGGGGACAGAATTCATTTGGAGGTTATTAACACCCGATATTTATTGTTTAGGGAATTGATGCAACAGTTGGTAGAAGAAAAGTTTTTCAAGCCTATGTGTCGCCGTATGGGTTTTATTGAGGAAGATGAAGACGGTAATTTGCAAGTGTTAGTGCCTAGATTGTCGTTTACTAGGCTAGCTTTGCGGGATAATCAGGAAACCTTTGATGCTTTATTTAACCTTTATCAAAAGGGGAGTTTGGACATTGATATTATATTGGATTTATTAAATGTTGACCCCATAGCTACGGCTGAAAAGCTAAAACGTGACCTGTTTACACAAAACGATTCACTATTCAACGAGTGTCTAAGAAACGTTTACAGCACCGCTGGCAATACCGTTGCAGAGCAATCTGATGCCGCAGAAAGGATCGCAGATTTCTTAGGGTTAACTTTAAGACCCTTAGAAGAAGGTGACTCAAGGTTTTAGTCATTAATTATTCTATAATTTAGCTAGTTATGTAGAGTATTGAGGTTTTGTTTTGATCCGACGTTATTCAACCAAATCTGAATACGAAAAAGAACAGGAAGAGGTTGAACGGTTATCCCGTCCAGCCCCTAAGAATAAGCCCCCCAGGCAAGACCTTCGCAGGAATCGTATAAAGGTACATGACCCTGATATTGACGGGGAGGGCAATGACGGTTCGACTAAAGACCCCGATCTGTCTATGAATTATAAGAAAGTGGGCAGGGTGGTAGATCGTTATTTAATAGCTACAAGACAAAAACGTGAACCTGGAGAAGTGTGGAGAAATCCAAAAACTAAATCATGGTCTGGTAAGAATAAAGACGGTGAAACTAGATCAGGGTTCGCCACAGAAGAAAAAGCAAAGAATTTTGCGGAAGGTGATGTTGGTAAAGAGGATTTAGGGTTTTCAGAAGAGTTGGAGATTGCTTTAGAGGAAACAGCCCTAAGTTTTAGCCGGGAAAAAGTAATGCCTGGAGAGGTGGAGCAGCGCACAAGACAGAAAATTGAATCGGTAATAGACGAGGGCGAGATAGATGTTACAGATGAAGATGTGAAAAACGCTGTCAAAGCGATGCTAGACTATGCAAGTAGGCAGCAAATCAATGCAGATAATGTAGAAGCGTATACAAAATATAAGATTAAAGGGCCTTCGCCTACTTCAAAGCGAAAAACAGATGGGGTGAAAGAATTAGAGGCTTTGATTCCCGATACCCCTGAAGGCCGGTGGTGGAAAGATTATTTGAATAAGGCCCCTTTAATTGGGGTTGCTGATTTTGAACAAAAGTTAGATAAGAACTTAGAGTATCTTAGAGACACTTATGATTTGGATGACGATGTTATCCAGAATCTGAAAGATATAGGGGTTCAGATTCAGACACAGAAATCAAAATCAAAAGAGGAAGCGCCCCCTGATGAACCAGATTTTGATAATGACGATGAAAGTTCGGGTTTGGATAGGGGTGAAGACCCTGAAGGCGTTGGTGAAAAAGACGAAGATGCGCATTATAAAAAAGAATTTCTACAGTTAATTCAGCCTCAATTTGATGAATTGGTTTCATTTTTGGTTAGTGAAGAAGGGGAAGATGTAGTAGATGATGGGGTGTTAGATGAAATTCGTGAAGCCTTAGAAGATTGCATACGTTCAGGTACAAAAGATGTTCAATCAAAGCTTAAGAGTTTGTTTGAAAATCTGACAAGCCAGGGCGATATCATAACCCCTAAAACAAGACAGATTCCCGAAGACTACCCAAAAGAGAAAATCTTTACTCCCAAGCATCAAAAAGCTTTTACCGAACAGGTGGTGAAAACTTTACGGGAGTATCAGTTAGAACATGATCTACTTGATGAAGATGATTTGGAACCTAAAGAATTATATGATAGGTTATTAAAACAGTTTAAATTCGATCATTTTAGTTTGAGCAGTCAAACAGATTTTTCAGAAGGGCAGCTTCGGGATTTATCAGTGAGTTCTACGGAACGGTTTATGAAGATGTCGCCAAAACAGCGGCAAAGATCAGCAGAGCAAATGGCTGTGGCTTTAGAAAAAATCTATGTGAAAGATGGCCCAGAGAGGCAACAGTTAGAGGCAATGTTGGAAGGGTTGAAAGTTGCTTCTATGATAAATGGAGAGCGGTGGACGGGGGAGCCGGAAGATCCTGATAGCGTAGAAGCAAAATTTATGAAAATTGATTTAGACGATTTAACATCCCCAAAAGATTCAAAAAAGAAAAAAGATAAAAAGAAACCAGAAAAACAAGACTTGATGGAAGAGCCGGATCCCTTAATGACCGCAATTTCTAAGGCTTGCTATCGAAATGGAAGCTTGTCAGATTTATTTAAGACGGGTGATGAGAGCATCTTTGCACAATATCCTGGAAACTATAATGTAATGAAAGAAGCCTTGGATAATCTAACAGATCGGGAGGTTATTGAAGCATTGGGGGGTTCCGATGGTCCATATAAAGAATTTATTCAAGACATGCGGTCGATGGAAGCGGGTTCGGACGGGCAACGTTGGATGTCCCATATTTTAAGAGAAACAATTCTTACGGATGCCGTTTTTAACCATAACCTAATTCAAATAGCAGTAAGGCAGCAGGGAAAAGCTGATTCTAAGAAAATTCAAGAAAAATCCCGTGAGATTAGAACAAAGGCATTGCAATCGGAATCCGTTAAAGAAGCCTATGAAGCTGCGGCAAGATGTGACGGAGATGGGTGTGATGATTTAGCGGCTGGGTTACAACAAGCCCTTATTGAAGAAGTGTTGATAGCACTTGGAGAGGAGGGTGTTGATATAAACGACCAGGAAAACCCCCTAATGGTTCAAGCACTTGATGTTTTAGAACAGCCTGACTTAGATTCAGTGATGAGAGCTCTTGAAGCTGAATATAAACTTTTGGAGACCCATTTTGATTCAGGTTCAGGCCCTTCAGAAGGTGCTTATAGGGACAACCAAAAGTATCAAGACGAGGCTGATAAAAAGCAGAGGGAAACCGACGATGCCCTTAGAAAGAAACGAGGGTTTGCACCATTTTTGAAAGAAAAATATGAGAAACGCAATTTTTCTGCACGTCGGGCACGTTATTTAGCTTATATTTACTCTAATCAAAATAGAGGGGATGTGAACACCCTTATTTTAGGAAGTTGTAGAATGAAGAGAAGCCTTACGAAAAAAGGGGCCTTAGAAATTACTTCTGAGTTGAATAAGGTTGCTAATATGATGCAACGGGATTTTCAAACTCTAGGGATTCCTCAAAGTGTTGCCGTTGACTATGCTTACCGCACTGATCTTTTGGCGGATTACATTGAAAAAAGTGTGGGTATTGATCCCCAATGCACCAGTCACGCTCAAAACTACTTAAACAGCGATGATATAAGTATTTTGGTGGTGGACGAAAGTGATTTTGCTAATCAAGACGTTCTTCAGCAAATTACGGCGGCTGAAAAAGCCATCCGCACAGCTACTTTGAAGGTGGCTAGATTTGGTAGGCGTTCAATGGTGGCAAACCTGACTAGACTTGCCTCTGTGATGATGCGTTTACAGGCTGATGTTGTAGCAGGTTACGGCAATGTTGCAAAAATTGCAGAAGTGTTAGAAGTAGTCGAGAAAACAATGTCTCATATTGAAACAATTGATGGTATTGAAAATGAGCAAGAATCGAAAAAAATTGCACGGTTGATCAATGTAGCTATAAAGCTTGCAAGAAAAGCAGAAGACGATGCTTTATTAGATGAGGTGGGGAATGTTTAGAAAAAGGGCGGACCCTACAAATTATCAAGTAAGGGCAAGAGAGTTTCATATTGGAGACTTGGTGTACCCATTTCTGCCTGGGAAAAAAGATTTAATGGGTCGTGTTGTGGCGGTATATCCTGGAATCGGGATGGTCGATGTTCAATGGCCTCATGGAAGTGAGCGAAAACCAGTTGAAGAACTAGGCATTTACGAATCTGAAAGTTATAAGGCACCAGCAATATCAACTGTTTTGGGTGAAAAGGGTGATATCCCTATTAAACAGGCTTCGATCCGTAGGGTTGTAAGGGCATACATGAAAGAAGCTGTTTACTGGGCCGCAGCGGATCGTAAGTATCGGGCGGCACAAACGGAAATAGAGAGTGGGCAGTATAAATGCCCTAAGTGTCGTGTAGGGCTCTTAATGAAGACGGCGTATAAGCGTCGGGGCGGGAAAAGCGAAAAATTGTTAGGTTGTCCAAATTGCATGTTTTTAATAAAAGAGCAGGATGTTATAGGACACCCTAATTATGAGGATTACATCGAACCGGAAGAGTTGCAGTCAGACTTTATTGCTACCATAAGAAAGGGGGACATGTAGATGGCGTTTCTAAAATATGCGAAAGCCGTTATAGTCAAGCCCCATATTGGTAGAAAAGAATGGGGGAAAGTAAGGGTTGCCTCTAATGTTAAGCAAAGTCTTGATAGTAATTTGGCAAACAGGGCAGCTACTCTGTTTGGTAAATCCTTTGACCCTGCAAATTACTTGATGACACATGCTACAATTATTGCATCCGTTGATGTAGAAGAGTCGGGTAAGTCTGCCGGTTCTTTTGTGATGGGGGGATTTAAGGGTAATCGTAAGTTCACAGATTACAGAATAACCCCGGCCACCAGTAAATTTATTAACAGCAACAGGGACGCTTGGTCCCGAGAAGTTCTATTAAAATCATACCCTACGTTCATTGGCGGGCATAATTTCTGTTTTGCCCCAGGTACCTTAGTGCAAATGGGAGACGGGACTGTTAAGGCTATAGAAGATGTAAAGGTGGGGGAAAAGGTTTTAACCCATACTGGTCAAAGTAAAGCTGTTACCCATGTTTTTGAAAATCCTTTTGAAGGTTCCCTGGTAGCCTTAAAAATCAATAATTACCCCGATCCTATTTTAGTGACCGGGGAACATCCCTTTAGAGGGGAGCCTGTAAAAGGTAAGGAAACTTGGGTCCAAGCCAAGACCCTTGAAGCCGGGTCTTTTGTTTATGGGGCTGAACCACAAAATCAAGAATATGAAATATCCAATAAGACCACCCACCCTTATGATGGCATGGTTTATAACTTAGAGGTTGAAGGGGATAGTTCTTATGTGTTAGCCCCAGGGATTGCCGTTCATAATTGTGAACACGTACAAATAGAAGACCTGTCCAAAGGTCGCATTGTTGACGCTGTAGCCAGGGATATCGGGGAGTCTATTTATGTTGATATCCTAGTGGCTACAGATCGTAGGCATAAGGATCTAATCCAAGCTATTGAATCAGGCAAAATGTCAACAATGTCAATGGGCTGTTTTCTGCCAGGAGCCCCTGTAACTATGGCAGATGGTACAACCAAGCCTATTGAGGACATACTGCCCGGAGAATTAGTCCTTACTCATAGGGGCCGTTTTCGTAGTGTTGTCAACAAGCAGATTCGTACCAGTGCTTGGGGTATTAGGCACATTAAGGCTGATGGTGTATCAAAGGTCATAACGTCAACTTATAACCATCCTTTTTATGTTTTTAAGCAGCCGGACGTGTGTGCTTGTGGATGCGGTCAAGCCCTTCCAACCCATGACGGCCCTGCCCTTGCCACTACGGCATCGGCACAGTTATTTTTGGATGGGCATTATACTGAAAACCTTGATTTGGATTTTCTAACTGCCGCTGCTTGTCATTGGACTCCGGCAAGTGAACTTCGGAAAGGGGACTTCCTTTGTTTTCCCAGAATCTTGGGAGGGGCTTTTCAAGTTGAGGACATGAAATTATTCCCAATTACTTCTATTGATGCGGATACTTATGAAGGTCCGGTTCATAATATGGAAGTAGGAGAGGATCATTCTTATGTAGTGGAAGGTGTGGCTGTACGAAATTGCACCGTGGACGGGACAATTTGTACAAAATGCGGTCATTGGGCTATTGACGAGTCGGAACTTTGTCAGTGTATAAAGTATGAGAAAGGTAACACCTTCTATGATGAAAACGGGCAATCCCATGTGGTAGCTGAATTATGCGGGCATAGTTCGTTGGATCCTCATGGGGGTGTTCAATTTATTGAAGCATCGTGGGTTGGAGTCCCGGCGTTTACAGGGGCTGTTTTGAGAAATGTTATCACCCCTACTGGGGATATTGCTCAAAAGACAAAAGCGATACTGGACACTCCCCCGCCCCAATGGTCTCCAGAATCTCGATTAAAGGCTGCCCGTATTGGTGATGAAACAGATTCGGTCTTGGTAGGTTGGGGGGATGACGAAGAATCTACGGAACCAGCGGAACCAGCGGAACCTGCGAAGCCGTTTGAAGATTTAGAAAACGAACTTGTAGAATTTATGCGTAATAAGGTGCAAAAGCGGTTAAAAGAAGAAATGCAACCGCCACCGGATACCTCTACACCCACACCTGAACAATCGGTTGCGGAATCAAACGATAGTGTGGTAAAGGAAGCTGCAAGGGTGTCAAGGTATTTAGGTGGGCTTGATGCAATAACTTTAACAGCATCTGATAATGTTGATTTAATAACTTCAATTGCGGTATTGAATAACTATTATGGGGTAAACCTATCTAGGCAAGTTTATGCCGCATCGGTGAAATTAGGTTCTTTGAGCAAATATAAAACAGCTAGTGCTTATTGGAAGGCTTGCAAAAAGGCTTTTGGCCGTGAGCCAACTATTCCCGAAGTTAAGGTACTTCTCCGTTTGGGGAAGATAATTGCCCGTAGACAGGCTATGGGCGTTCGATCATTGGCAGTCGCCAAGGAGGAAACTCATGAACACTAAGCGAAAGCGTCTAACGTGGGCGAGGCGCAAGGCGAGTGCCCCGCCCGCTACTCCTGGCTATGGAGTGGAAGACAGAGATCATCCGGCTTTTTATGAAGACCCGGACATGCATCTGTATGAGAATGGGGACACATCTTCTTGGATGGAAGACCCCACACCACCGCCTTATTCGCAAGGTCGGGCTCCTGCTACACCGGGTTATGGTGTTGAAGACCAGGATCACCCTGCTTATAAACGCAAACTGCAAGCGAAGGCTGCAAAGTGTTTGCGAGTTGCTAGGGCAATGTTGGGTGATGATGTTACTGAATCTGAAGTTGAAGATCAGGCTTTGGATCTGATGGATTTGCCGGATGCCCAATTAAATGCAACCCTGAATCGTTTCAGCGGTAATGCTTTTTTGGCGGGCGGTGATGATGATTCTATCGTTTCTGATGAAGAGTTGGATGCTATCTTAGCAGATGGTGATGATTTCATAGCATCTGACACATTGGAGGCTAAACTGGCTGAATTGGAGGAACATATCGCAGATTTGGAGGTAGCACGAATGGCTGATGAATTAGAGGCTGATGAATTGGAGAATCCTATCACTGCCAGCCGTAGGCGTAGGGCCATGCGGCAGCGCCTTGCCAGACGGCGACGCTGGGCTAACGATGAAGTTGAAGCTGAAGATGAAAGTG